>JACCEE011160709.1_pt1 | contig 17478 bp, 17 predicted proteins | sample 7449931 | NCBI WGS metagenome assembly JACCEE01 (sample SAMN15323457, study PRJNA562643) | freshwater metagenome | isolation source: river surface water | place: USA:Blue River Watershed | collected 2017-08-19 | reverse complement strand
GACATGATCATCGACGGGAGGAGCGCGCCACGAAGCATGACGCACATAACGGAATTCTCGATCTTGTAATCGATGTCAGGAATCTTGTGCACCGCGTAATTCTGAACCGGAGCAGTGACGGGGGTCTTTACCACGAGGTAATTCTTATTATCGGAATGGTTCCTGTTATACGCAAGCCTGAACAGCATCTCGTACGCGCGTTGCGTATAATAGACGAATTCGTTATGCCCCGTCTTGATGTCCCGGAGCTTTGCGATCACGCGAGAAGCCTCCGCGTGGCTGTGCTCGTCAGTCTCAAAAGAGTAAACCTTAATCCCCGGGGCTTCTTTGCAGATATCCTGCATGATATGGCCCATCTCGTTATATATGTCGATTACCTTCTTTTCCTCGGCGGCAAGCGTGGAACTAAACCCACCAGCCGCGAGTATCTTGAAAGAATCCATTGCCCGTGTATACAGACCATCCATTCTGCCAAGATAACTCTGATCTTTCTCCGTGAGGTAACCATCTAGGGACTCGGCGCCCAAAACAACCTTGCTCATACGCACTCCTTCTCGCTGTTTTTTGATTTTAGCATAAAAAAACCGTCCCGGAAAGGGACGGTTCATTGGAAAAAAGCTTATCTAAACCAGATTCGGAATCCGGCAGAAATAGGGAAATAGACTCTGCCAACGCTAAGCGAGGGGACGACATTCAAAGGAAACGACGGCGCTATCTGAACATACGGCTCAAAAACCTTTTCGGCGATGAACATATTCAGTCCCAACGGTATGCGAATGCCGGCGGCGAGGTTGAAATCATTCTGAAACATCATGTTCGCGAAAAAGCCCAAGCCAAAAAACCAGTTGAGCGATCCATCCCCTACCCTCGTGATTGACTTATTGAAAAGCCAATAATCCCCGGTTAGCCCGATATTTTGCGCGGTCTCACCGAGATTCCAGTTAATGCCAAAAACCAAGGGAACCGAATCGAACTTTACGGTTAGGGATAACCCAGTCGAAAAATTCTGTCCTGCGTTACCATCGGCCTGTAAGCCGATACCGAAAGCGGAAAGGCCAGCGGAGCAAGCCACCATCAAGGCCAATGCCAAAATCACCACGCGTTTCTTCATAAAAAACTCCTCCCGATAACTTTTACTTTATCCAGAACCTTACCCCTAGAGCGAGGGGAAAGGACCAGTCAGGAAAATGCCAATTATCCCCGAGTGCTAGACCCAATTGCGGGGCGATCATCAAATACGGCTCGACGACTTTTTCCGCAAAGAAAGCGTTAATTCCGATGGGAAGCCGCGCGCCGACCATGAGGCTCGTGCCCGTCCCCGAATAAAACGCCCCGTAGAAACCGACTCCAAAAAACCACTTAATGGGCAGTTCTTTCGTTATCGTCTTGTTAAAGAACCAATAATCGCCGGTAAGTCCCGCGCCGAATCCGTAGTTCTGGCCGGCGCTTACGCTAGCCGCGAAATAAAACGGAACGTCATCGAGCTTGAACGCGACCGAAGCGCCGCCGCCGGTGCCGGAATACCCATAGTTTCCGTCAAGTTGAAACCCGATCGCAAAGGCCGAAGCGTACATTACGCAGGCGAACGAAAGAATAATCGCCGCTATGCCTGTTTTTCTGTTCATACAATACCCCTCAAATCGTTTAATAAGTTTAGTACATCAATTAAAAAAAAACAATTAGACTCTAGCGTCCTGGACGAGTCTGAATGGCCCTTGCCTTTCTCACAGTCAGGGGATCGGGACAGTAGGATACCACGTAATCCAGGAAGGACTGGGCTTGATCCGTCAAACCTTCCGCAATCATAGCCGTCGAAAGCATCACATACGAGTCCCACAGGCGATTCTTCGACGCGTAATCGGTTAATTCGCGATTATCGCCGATACGCGAAAAAAGATCCGGAATTCCGGTATAAGCATACTCAAAATCATCTCGTTTGAGCATCTCGGTCAGTCTCGTGGTGGATAAAGCCGCGGCAATGACGGCTACGGGAAACGCGCGGTCTATCCTCTTATTCGACGCTTCGTAATAGAAGGAGAATAGATCCTGATAGGCCTTAAGGTTGCGGTATGCCGCGTGTCGGTAAAGTAAGCAAAACTTATCTACGCTTTTCTCCGTCCTAAGGGTTTGCATCATGGCCCTGAGCGAGGGGCTTTCCTCGCCGGGTTTTCCGAACAGGGGATCGCCTTCTAGAAGCGACAGCAAATACTTTTCGCAAGCCCCATAGTCGCCCATGTCGAAAGAAAGATCCGACATTCTATACGCGAGGTCATAGCGAGAATCAGGCACGTCCAAAAAATCGCGATTTTTCCAGGCGTTGCGGTATTTATCAAGAGCGAGTTTTGGCTCCCCCTCGGATTCGTATACCTTACCAGCGAGTATATCGGCTTCTGGGTATACCGAATTCATTTCTAGCCAAGCCAGCATCTTTCCCATCGATTTTCCGAAGGCCACGCCGGGATCGTCCTTCAGTATCTCGTCGACGATGTACAGCGCCGAAGAGTCCCCTCGAGCCTGTAATGTCGCGCGCACCGCGTCGATGTCGTCTCCCGCTTTCTTAACCTGCTTCGGCGAAAGCGATGCCCGCAGGATACTCACCCATCCCTCGATTTTCCTGGCATGCATGGCGCTTGCCTTCTCCGAAAAGGCGAGCGCCTCGCCGAACTCGCCGGCGAGAAAGCGTTCCTCGCCGTTTTGCAGCACGCGCCAAGTATCCGTATCGACGAGGCTTTTTGCGGGCAATGGCGAAACAATGGTCACGAATATCGCCAGGATCGATACTAGTGCGGCTATAGGGCGTCTCAAAGACATGATAACTCCTCCCTGAAGGCCCTGTCCGCGGCCTCGTACCCTTCGGCGATTGACACCTTTCGTACGATCTCGCCATGGCGAAAGATAAGGACTTGGTCTCCCGAGCCGGTAATACCGATGTCCGCGTGTTTGCCTTCGCCCGGTCCATTGACCACACATCCCATGACGGCGACGGTTATGTCCTTTCGGAGGGAAAGTAGCTCGTTTTGCCAACGCGCGACGAAACCGTGCACGTCGAAACCGACGCGGCCGCACCTGGGGCACGAGACGATTCGTACGCCGCCTGAGCGCTTGCCGCATTCCGAGAGGATTTCGCGCCCTGCGACCACCTCGTTCTCGAGGGTGTCCGACAGGCTTACTCGTATCGTGGAGCCAATGCCCTCGGCTAAAAGGCGAGAGAACGCGAGCGTGCTCTTTACGACGCCTCCGATCAGCGGCCCCGCCTCCGTGACGCCAAGATGGAGCGGCGCGTCGTGCTTTCGCGCGAACGCCTCGTTGCAAAGAACGGTCTCGCGAACCGACGATGCCTTCATGGAAACGATATATCGATCGAATCCCAGCTCCTCGAATACCGCGGCCTCGCGCTCGGCCGCCTCGGCAAGCGCGTCCGCGCGGATCAGCGCTGGATCGCTGCCAGCAGCGCGGGCCGCCTCGACTTTCTGCTGCAAGTCCTTTGGCAGGGAACCCGAGTTTACGCCGATGCGAATCGCGGCGTTTACGTCGCGCGCGCGGTCGACTACCGCCTTGACCCGCTCGCGCGAGCCGATATTTCCCGGATTAATGCGTATCTTCGCGACGGTGCCCTCGAGGCAACGAATGGCGAGTTTATAGTCGAAATGGATATCCGCGACGAGCGGCATAGAGGTCATCGATGACAGAGAAACGAGTGCATCGGCGCTTTCCAAGTCCGGAACGGCGAAGCGAACGATATCGCAGCCTAATTGCCCGAGGGTTACCAGCGAGTCCGCGATTACCGCGAGATCCGCTCCCGCAAGAGGGCTTTTCCACATAGTTTGAATCGAGACCGGGGCGTCGCCCCCTATGTCCAACCTTCTTGTACCGCCCTGCCCGCCGACGGATACCTTCCGCGGAACCCTGAATTCACTCATATTCGCTAACTATATCGGCAAAAAACGCCGTTGTACAGACCACAAAAAAAGCCGTCGCAGGAAGGTTATTCCGGCGACGGCCCGTAATGTCGGGTAGAGGCTTTTACACCGAGATCATGCAGAAAACCATCACGAAGAGAGCGACGGTTTCGCAAAGGCCAACGATGGTAATGTACTGTGAGAACCCCTTGCCGGTCTCGCCGAGAGCGTCGGATCCGGAGGCGCTGGCCTTACCCTGAGCGACGGCGGACATACCGATAGCCGCTCCCGCGGCTATGCCGAGGCCAAGAAGGAACCAAGGATCCTTTTGGGAATCCTTCATCGTATTCATCAGGAGGAAACCGTAGATCGTCTGCGTGAGCGGCGCTCCCGCGAACGCGACGAGTAGGAACGGAGCGGGCTTGTTATTCATATAGCATCGTTTCCAGGCGCCGATCGTCGCCTGTCCCGCGATCCCTAGACCGATGGCGGAACCAATCGCCGACAGACCAAGAACTACCGCCGCGCCAAACATACCGAAATTGATCATATATTACTCCTATTTTCTGGCCGTTTCAGAGAACGGTTCGTATTTAAAGCCTGACCAGGTCAGACCGAGATGATTCGAGAATTCGAGCGTATTAAGGCGAACGCCATGCACGATTACCGACAGCACGTTCATGATGAGGTTTAATCCATGGCCGAACAGCAGTATCACGATGCCAAGCAACATGATCAACCCGCCAAGCATGGGACCAACCATCGAATTGACCGTGGCGCTAATCGCCGCGCCCGCCAGTCCAACTGCCCAGAGGCGAATATAGCTCATGATATCGCCAAAGACGTTCACTACGCCGAGAAACATCGTGATGAAATTCTTAGCGCTCTCGACGATGCCTTTGACGACATTACCTGAGTAGTTGATGAAGCAGAAATTGAGCAAAAACCCTATTCCGACCATCGCCAGTTTCCAGGTATCAAGCGGATATTTCGCCGGGTCCACGACGAGGTTAAGCACCACGAAATACATGCCCACCGTCATCATCAGCGTGCCGAGCTCGCCGAGGAATTTCGGGGACTTGATGTTCCGTATGACGCCGATTACGTGCGCAAGCGAAATCTGCACGAGTCCCAGGGTAAAGCAGAAAATCTTGATGTTTCCCGCCGACTCGGGATTCGCGTTGGAGAACGCGGGCAATGCGATAGACTTGAGTACCTCAGGCACCTTATCCACCGGAAGGCCAAACCACGTGCACGTTATGACGCCCCAGGCGACGGTCATCGAGGCCAGGTATAAAAGCATATACCACACGGTGCCGGGTTTTACGCCCTTGCGCCGCGCCGCGAAGATGCCGCCAAGCGCCACCAGAACGAGAATCGCGCCGTATCCGCCGTCGCCGAAGATCATCGCGAAGAAAATCCCGAAGAACAGGATAAACCAAGCCGAAATATCCATCTCGTTGTACCCCGGCGTTATACCGAGGAAATCCATCAACGGCGAAATCAGATTGACGAGGCGGTTGTTCTTCAGCTTCGTCGGGACAATATCATCGTCCGACGGATCGTCGGTAAGATACGCCCAGCCGTGCGCCTTCGCGGCCTCCGCGATCCTATGCTCGTCGTCAGCGGGCACGAATCCCGTAAGCCAAGCGAGGGAGGACGATGCGGAAACGCGCGTGTCGCCGGCGAATTCGATTTTTTCCATTCCGGCTCGTACCGTCTCGAATTCTATTTCCTTCAGGAATGTCTTTCTGAGCGACTCGATCGATTCTATATAACGCGTAAGCCCGCCGATCTTTTCATCGATCGCGGGAATGGACGCGACGCTCTCATCGAGCGCTTGCCGCATTTCGGACGTCGAGATCTCAGGCAGCTCAAGCTCGCGGGCGGATGGCGGCAATCCCGCGGGAAGCAAGTCATCCTCGCCCCAGAGAACTATCCGCATCGCCTTCTTATCCCGCCCGAGCACGATGGTCTTCGTCGTTTCCGGCAAATCGGGATAATCGCTTACTGGAATCTCGAATGGGAAAAGATATATTCCCTTCTTTCCCAATTCGTCGAGATCGGCGGGGTTAATCTCGCCCCAGGCCGCAAGCCGCTCAAGTTCGTGGGAAAGCCTGCCCTCTCTCTCAAGCGCCTCTCGTCTTTCGGCGGAGGCTTGCAGGACGGAATCGACGATCTCCATCGTTTGCTTGCGGCTCAGGATCGGCTCGTTAGTCCCCTTAGCGGGTTTCAGCTCGGAAAGGATCGCGCGGGCCTGATCCAAACGCGTAAGCGACGACTGCAATTCGGCGAGACTTTGGCTCGTGCCTTCCCTTCGCTCGACGTGGAGAACCCCGGTTCGGCGAAGCGCGGTCAGGGCCTCGGTTCGTTCATTGTCAAGGACGACGAGCGTGACCTTTTTCATCGCAACGATCATTGTTCGCCCTCCTGTATCGTCCTCTCAAGGTTTTTCTTTGAGATCTTCCCGCGCACGACGGCCGCGACCTGCTGATCGCCAAGGTAAACCGAGATCTTCTTGATGTTCGATCGCGCCTCCGGAATCTTTACCTTTTCGAAGAGGTTCACCCGTTGCGTCGTGGTGCGAAGCTCGACGTGAAGCAGTCTAACCTGCTCGTCGAGCACGCGCGCCTCTAGGTCGAGGCTGAGCACTTTCTCCAGCCGCTCGGACGCCATATCGACCCAAAGGGGCGTGGCGTACAGATCGTATTTTGCGCGATCGAATTCCGCGCCTTCGAAAACCGGAATGGCGACGCCCGCGATATTGCCGGTCGCGGTTTTTATCGTCCTAACCTGTACGGTTTCCGGCGCGAAAAATTCGGACTCGCCGAAGACGGATATCCATTGCTGGAAATCGGCGTTCAGCTTATCCCGGCCTAGCCTTACCTCTCGCGCGCGGTTCTCTATCGTGCGTATCTCTGTTTGGAGCTGCTGCTTCTTGAGCTGAAGCGTGGGAAGGTATCGCCTGTACATTTTCAGGCTTTCCTTCTGCGCCTTAAGCTCGTTTTTAGTCAGCTTGATTGCCATCTACGTTGCCCCTTACTTCGCGCTTGGCCAGTATTGGTTAATCAATTCGGACTTTATTCCCGTTTCTTCCGGCAGGAAGCAATCGGACAGGATCTTCCATCCGGCGTCGAGCGCTCCCTCGAGCGGAATATTGACGGAGAGGTCCATCATCTGACGCTCGAAGAGAATGCCGTACTTGAGAAGCTTGTTGTCCCATTCGGACATCATGAATCCCATGGACTTCTTCTCTAACGTGTCCTTGTAGGAGGAATAAAGCTTGATCATGTTGTCCATCAGCGCGCGATGGTCGTTTCTCGTCTTTCCGTTTACGTTCTGCTTGAGGCGGGAAAGGCTTCCGAAGGGCTCGATGCGTCCGTTCTTAAGGTAGAATTGACCCTCGGTGATGTATCCGGTGTTGTCCGGTACGGGATGCGTGACGTCGTCGCCGGGCATCGTCGTGACGGCGAGTACGGTGACCGATCCGGCGTCCTCGAACTCTACAGCCTTCTCGTAGCGCGCGGCCAGCTGACTGTATAGGTCGCCCGGGTATCCGCGGTTCGACGGAACCTGTTCCTGGATGATCGAGATTTCCTTCATCGCGTCGGCGAAGTTGGTCATGTCCGTAAGGAGCACGAGAACGTCCTTCCCCTTGATGGCGAACTGCTCCGCGACCGCGAGGCACATATCCGGGATCATGAGGCACTCTACCGTCGGATCGGCGGCCGTATGCACGAACATCGTCGTGCGGCTCATCGCGCCGGCGTTTTCGAGCGTGTCCTTGAAGGTCAGGTAGTCGTCGTACTTGAGGCCCATGCCGCCGAGCACGATAACGTCGACCTCGGCCTGCATCGCGATGCGCGCGAGCAATTCGTTATAAGGCTCGCCGGATATCGAGAAAATCGGCAGTTTCTGAGACACGACCAGGGTGTTGAACATGTCGATCATCGGGATTCCGGTGCGGATCATGCGCTTGGCCATGATGCGCTTGGACGGGTTAACGGAAGGACCGCCGATCGGCACGAGGTTTTCGGTAAGCGCGGGGCCTTTGTCTCGCGGCTCTCCCGATCCGTTGAAGATTCGTCCCATGAGGTTATCGGAGAAGCTCACGCGCATCTCGTTACCGAGGAATCGGATCTTGTCGCCCGTGGAGACGCCGCGTCCGCCCGCGAAGACTTGCAGGGAAACGAGGTCCCCCGAGAGTTTGTTGACCTGCGCGAGCGAGATTCCGAACGAGGTCTCTATCTCGGCGAGCTCGCCGTACTTTACGCCGTCGGCCTTAACCGTTATGACCGAGCCGGTGATCGATTCAATCTTGCTGTATACCTTTTTCATGGCTTACTCCGCGCTCTTGATCAGTTTTTCGGCAATCTCGTCCAATCCGCTTGCCTTGTCGTCGATGGAGACGGTTATTTCCCTCTCGAGCTTCTTGAAAGCGTCGGTGTTCCAGTCGGCCGAATTGTAATCGATGAACATAAGCCGCGACTTGTTGAACCAAGTTCGGGCCTCGTCCTTGTCGGCGAAGTCGAAAGAGGTGCCGAGTATCCTCAAGATGATCGAAAACACGTGCTTCTGCCGTTCCGTCGAGACGGCCGCGTCGATGGGATCGAAGGAGTTTTGCTGCAGATAGACCGCGTCGAGGAAATTGCCCTTAAGATAGACGACGAAGTCCTCCAGGCTCGTGCCTTCCTCTCCGACGACCTTCATCATCTGCTCAACCTCGGTTCCCCGACGCAGGAAGCCGCGCGCGTAGTCGACCTTCGGAAGAGCGATGACGCTCTTGTACTTCGACCAGGAGTCGAGCGGATGGATGGCGGGATACTTGCGGGCATCCGAGCGTTCGCGGGAAAGGCCATGAAACGCGCCGACGACCTTGAGCGTCGCCTGAGTTACCGGTTCCTCAAAGTTACCGCCCGCGGGCGATACGGTTCCGCCGATAGTTACCGATCCCTTCGAGCCATCCTTAAGTCGGACGATTCCCGCGCGCTCGTAGAACGCGGCAATGTAGGATTCGAGGTACGCGGGGAACGCTTCCTCTCCCGGGATTTCCTCGAGGCGACCGGACATTTCGCGAAGCGCCTGAGCCCAGCGGCTCGTGGAGTCCGCGAGCAAGAGGACGTCGAGGCCCATCTGGCGATAGTACTCCGCCAGCGTGACGCCGGTATATACGGAGGCTTCGCGCGCCGCGACCGGCATTGACGAGGTATTACAGATAATGATGGTGCGCTCCATGAGCGACTTTCCCGTGCGGGGATCGGTAAGCTCGGGGAACTCCTTGAGAACCTCGACGACTTCTCCCGCTCGCTCGCCGCACGCGGCGATGATGACTATGTCGACCTCGGCGTTTCGGCTCGTGGAGTGCTGCAAAACAGTCTTACCGGCGCCGAATGGCCCGGGGATGCAGTACGTTCCGCCCTTCGCGACCGGGAAAAAGGTATCAATGGTCCTGACTTTCGTCGTGAGTGTCTCGGTGGGCTTAAGGCGCTCGGCGTAACAGTCGACCGCGCGCTTAACCGGCCAATGGAAACTCATGCCGACTTCGACCTCATTTCCGTCTTCCGTTTGTAGTACGGCGAGTTTTTCCTTGAGGGCGTATTTTCCCGCTGGCTTAACGGACTTTACGGTATATGAGCCATAGAGCCCGAACGGTACCATGATTCGATGCTGGATATTTCCCTCGGGAACCGTTCCAATCGCGTCTCCGCGCTCGACTCGGTCTCCCGGCTTGGCGGACGGGGTAAACTCCCACATGCTGTCGTTATTGAGCGGGCTGAGGTATATTCCCCGCTCCAGGAAATAACCGGCTTGTTCCGCAAGCTCAGGCAGCGGGTTTTGAAGCCCGTCATATACCTGACCGAGAAGTCCCGGCCCCAGTTCGACGGTAAGGAGGTTGCCGGTAAAGCGAACCTCGTCCCCAATCTCGATTCCCTTCGTGATCTCGAAAACCTGAAGCTGAGCGATGTCGCCGCGTATGCGGATTACCTCGCTCTTGAGGCTCTTGTCCCCAACGACCACATAGCCGACTTCGTTCAACGCGACAATCCCGTCGAACTTAACGCCGATCATGTTGCCGTTGACGGCGACTACCTTTCCTTTTGTATCCGTCATGCTAATCTCCAAGTATCTGGTTATAGATGGTTGTATAAGACGCGCGTCCCGCCTCGGCGGTGAAACGCCGCGCGCGCTCGCTTAAAAGAAGCGTAAGACCATACGCGAATACGGCGTCGGAGTCGAAGCCATGCGTCGCGGCGCGGTCCTGGATGAAGTCCATTCGTGCCTTATCAAGGTATTTCTCGGCCTCCAACGGACTGTCGAAACCCGTCGCGTTTCTCGCGATAAGAGCCGTCCCCGATTCCGCGTATACGCTCGCCTCGTCGTCCGCCGTGGATTGGGCGTCCCGCGACATCTTAGCCGCGCGGATCTTCCTCAATGACAGGCGAAGCGCGCGCTCGAACGCGTGCCAGTCGTCGACCAGGGAAGAACCGGTTTTACCGGGCGTTCGCGGCGGTTCGAGAGAGAGCGCGTCGAGTATCGACTTATCGCGGGGGTCGAGGAAGCGCGACGCGGTTTCCGCGAATCGCTCATACGTGATAGACGGCGCGCTGCCCGGTACGATACCGGGTAATTGCGCCATCAGGTAATAATACCCGCCCACTTTCTACAGCTCCTTAGCCGCTGACTTAAGGATATCCGCGACGCGCGGATTAAGGTACGCGGAGAACAAATCGGCGACCGCTTGCGCGCTGAAGTCGTAATACGCCGATCCGTCCTTCGTCCCAATGCGAAAGCCTCCCGATACGTTGCGACCGGCGCCGATCGTAAGGCCTTTCTCGATCTCGGCCTTAAGCGCCGCCTTGAGGCCCGACTCTAGTTTCGCCGCGTCGGACTCCGAAAGAAGGACCTTGACGTCATCCTCTCCGGTGGACGCAACCCACGACTTAACGGCCGTCGGAATAAGTTCCTTAAGCATATCGGCGTTATAGGCTTTCACCGTTTCGGTCTTTACGATCGCGTCAAGCTCAGCGACGATCCCGTCGCGAAACGAAAGGATGAGGTTCCGTCCGGCTTGTTTAATGGCCGAGATCGACGCGGCCTCGGCGCGCTTCGCCTCTTCCGTTCCCTTCTTGACGATTGATTCGGATTCGGCCCTGGCCGCGTTGACGATTGCCTGGGCCTTTGCCTCGGCGTTTTTGATTATCTCCGAGGCGCTCGCCTCGGCCGTCTCCACCCCGTCCTTACGGATCTTGTCAACGAGCTCCTGCAACTGAACGTCCATATGTACCTCTCAATGAATTAATTTGATCGTTACTCGAAATCGAAATGCCATACCGTATCGTGCCGATATTGGTCATTCGGAAGTAAAATTGAGTTCGGGAATTCGGGCCTGTTCGGGGAATCGGGGAAATGCTGGGTCTCTAGGCAGAAGCCCTGGTTTTTGGCGTAAGGTTCGCCGTTTTTGCAAATCTCGCCGTTAAGGAAATTCCCGGTATAAAACTGCACGCCCGGCTGCGTCGAATAAACGGTCAGGGATCGATGGGTTTTCGGCTCGAAGACGCCCGCAACGGGATTGAGCGCGTCTCCTGCGCGGTTGATCTCCCAGTTATGGTCAAAGCCACCTTTCACCGATTCAATATCCTTCCCGATCGACTTTGGGCTGCGGAAATCGAAAGGAGTGCCCGCGACGTCGAGAATCTCGCCGCTCGGTATGCTCTTCGCGTCGACGGGAACGTATCTGTCGGCGAAAAGCTGTACCTGATGGTCAAGTACCGAGCCGGAGTCGTGTCCCGCGAGATTGAAATAGGTGTGATTGGTAAGATTGACCGGCGTCGGTTCGTCGGTCCGAGCGCGGTACTTAATCCTGATATCGTTTTCCGACGTTAGGCTCAACGTCACATGTAAGTCGAGGTTTCCCGGAAAGCCCTGTTCGCCCGCGGGGCTCGTTCTCGTGAAAACGACACCGGCCTCGTGTGTCGAGCAGAATGGCTTGGCGTCCCAGACTATCTTGTGATACCCGTGCTTTCCGCTATGCAGGCAGTTGGCGCCTTCGTTAGACTCAAGATGCCAGGCTTTCCCCGTCAGCTCAAAACTCGCGTTTGAGATTCGGTTGGCGAACCTCCCGACGAGACATCCGAAGAAGCATGGATTGCGCGTATAACCATCAAGCGTTGAATACCCAAGAACGATATCGTCCATCCTACCGTTTTCGGAAGGTAGGTTTATACTGGTTATGGTACAGCCATAATTAGTTACGGAAAAAGACATTTTCTTGTTGGAAATGGTAAATATCGACGCTTTTTGACCATTTGAAAGGACTCCAAACGCCCTTTTTTTGATCTTCATCGCAAAATCTCCTTATATTACAAAGCCGTACTATCATAATAAATTAGAAGAAGGTTGTTTGCAAGGGAAAAGCTTGCCCTTGCCCTTTTTTCGCGTCTATACTATTTTTTCGCATATAAGGAGACGATTGTGGGTGGCTATTATGACCGACTTGGTGACATCTTAAGCGATCGACTAGCCAACGATGACGATCCCTTCGAGACATGGGAACCGAATCCCGGGAAAATCCGCGAGGCGGGAAACGCCAAAGAACGCGTGTCGAGCGCAAAGAAAAAAATCGAGATAGTGAGGAGGGATGTTCCCGAAGAACTCTTGGCGGATTATCGCACGCTCAATCTTCCGGCAGGAGCGGGCGCGGAGGATTGCAAGGCCTCATGGAAGCGGCTTTTAAAGAAGCACCATCCCGATCTCGTAACGGGAGGGGCTCCCGATCAGGAACGAGCAACGAGGATGACCACCAAGATCAACGATTCGTACAAGCGCATTCAGCGTTGGCTAGAGGCAACGCGATAGCATATCGCCTTTCGCTAAGTCTCAAGACTCTCTTCATCCGGTCCCAGCTTATTTTCAATACCGTATTCGTCAAGCTTTCGATGAAGGGTCTTCCGGCCGATGCCAAGGGCTTCCGCCGTTTTTGTTTTATTTCCGTTATTCGCGGATAAGGTCTGCACGATCACCTGTTTCTCTGCCTCTGCCATCGTGACCCCGACGGGAATGTGTATCGACGGAACGTCGTCTCCCGGGCGGATGGTCGGAGGAAGGTCGTCAAGCGTAATGACGGTTCCGGACGTCATCACCACGGCGCTTTCCACGCAATTGCGCAACTGACGCACGTTTCCGGGCCAATCGTAGGCATATAGGGCCGAGCGGGCCTTCGCGTCTATCCCGTCGATGCGCTTTCCGTTTTCCTCGGCGAATTCCCTAATAAACGAAGTGATCATCAGGGGGATATCGTCCTTACGCTCCCGAAGGGGCGGGACGTTGATGCTGACGACGTTAAGCCGATAAAAAAGGTCCTCGCGAAAGCGTCCAGCGGCGATTTCCTTCTCGAGGTCGCGGTTGGTCGCGGTTATCACGCGAACGTCGACCTCGATAGTCTCCTCGCCGCCGACGCGCTCGAATTTCTTTTCCTGCAGCACCCGAAGCAATTTGATCTGAACGGACTGATCGATCTCGCCGATTTCGTCGAGAAAGATCGTGCCGGATTGAGCTAGCTCGAATCGACCGCGCTTTCGCGCCACCGCGCCTGTGAACGATCCCTTCTCGTGGCCGAAAAGCTCGCTTTCCAAAAGCGTCTCCGCGAGCGCGGCGCAATGCACTTTAATGAAAGGGTTGTCCTTTCGGGGCGATAGATTATGCAGGGCGTTCGCGATCAATTCCTTTCCCACGCCGCTTTCGCCCGTGATGAGGATCGATGCCTTTGTCGGCGCGACGCGCTTGAGCACCTCGAACACCTTCATCATGGCGGGGCTCTTCCCGATGATGTGCTCGAAGGATTTTCTATTTTCCACCTCGCGAAGGAGCTCCCTCTGCTGCAGCACCAGTTCGCGGTTTTGCAGCGCGCGCTTCACCAAAAGGGAAAGCCTGTCGAGATTGAGCGGCTTCGTGAGGAAATCGTACGCGCCCGATCGCATCGCCTCGACGGCGTTTTCCACCGTGCCGTGCCCGGTGAGCACGATCACCGGTATGCCGGGAGTCTCCGTGGAAACCCTTCGCAGGACCTCCTCTCCGCTCACGCCGGGCATGCGCAGATCCGTGATCACGAGGTCTATGTCGCTGTGCAGGGCTATGTCGAGTCCCTCCGCGCCGTCCGCCGCGAGAAGGACGGAATAGCCGTCCAATTCGAGCGCGGCCTTAAGACCTTCCCGTATGTTCCGTTCGTCGTCTATTACCAGGATCGTGAATTTCATCATTCGCGATACTCTCCGTATTCGAGCAATTTCTGGGCGCGGCGCATTAACGGCAGCGAAATGGTAAAGCACGTACCCTTCCCGATTTCCGACTGGACGCGGATGTCGCCCCCGTGTTCCTTCACAACCTTATAGGCCATCGTGAGCCCTAGTCCCGTTCCGTCCACCTTGGTAGTAAAATAGGGCTCGAATATCCTGTGTATCATCTCTTCCGGAATCCCCACCCCGGTATCCTCTACCTTGATCACGACGAGGTCCTCCGCAATCCTTGATTCGAGCCGGATTTGGCCGCCGTCTGGCATTGCGCCCATCGCGTTCTTAATGAGATTGATGAACATCTGCCTCATAAAACGCTCATCGCCCTGGATCGGTGGGACCGACTCCGCGAGAGAGAGGATTAACTCGATCTTTGACTGCTTAAGCTCCTCGGACATGAATTCCGCGAGCGAATTAAGGAGGGTGTTGACGTCAAGGGGCATAAACTCGAACTTGAGCGGGCGAACGGCAAAAAGGAAATCGACGACGATCTTATTGAGCCTCTCGATTTCCTCGTCGACGACGTCGAGATACTTGGAGATCTGACCGTCGTCCCCGACCGTTGCCTTTGCGATGGTCTTGCGAACAAGCTGGACGTAGATGCTGATCGAGCCCAGGGGGTTCTTGATCTCGTGCGCGACTGTCGCCGCGAGATTCGCCAGGCTAGCGAGGCTTTCGAGCCTTCTATTGCGCATCTCCTCGTCTTTTTTCGCGGTTATGTCCTCGGCCGTGATGATCGTGCCGCGGACGCTCTTGCTCCTGACGAGGGGCATCACGCTCACGCTGAGAAACCGCGTGACCGAGGCCTCCTCGATCGTGAACTCGCGCGCGCTTACCGATTCCTCGTTCTCGATCGTCTCGTAGATAAAATTCGCGATATCTTTGTCGCGCACGCAAACCCAAACGGGCTTATCCTGCATGTCGTGGAATTCCAGCGGAAGGATCCGCGTGGCTGCCTTATTGTTCTGCACGATGAAGTGAAACGAGTCGCAGATGAGGATACCCGTGCCAAGGGAATCAAGGACCGCGTCCAAAAGTTCGTATTCCTCGGTCACGAGCGAAAGCAGGCTTTGAATCTGCTCGGCGTTCATGCGCGAGGTCTTTTGCAATGCCCTTCGGATAAATTCCCTCAAAGCGACTCCTTCATCTCCATGGCGAGACGCTCGAGAGACGCGATCGGCGTCAGGTTATACACCTCCACCGAGTCGCAGGCGGTCTGTATCAGCTTTGACCATTTCGCGAACACGGATACCTCGCGCGCGTCGGCGAGCCCCGTGCGCAAGCTTTCCCGCAAGGCGCGCGCGCATCGCGCGAGAAACAGCCTATAGACAATTTCCGGTTTGAATTTATTAAGCATCGCCGAAAGCTGCTGAATCTCGCAGGTTTGGGCGTTTTGTCCCAAGGCTAACCTGAGTGATTGCAGGGGTTTCTTGCCGATGTCAATCGCGTCGGCGAGAATGCCGTTCAGGAACATGGTCGCCGCCGATTCGATCGACGCCGCCGGCACGGGAAGGAATCTGTTGAAAAAGACCTCAAGCAACTCGTTTCTCTCGGGCGCGCTGTGAAAGACCCGGGAAATCACCTCTTGCTGCCTTTCCATGGGCCTATCGACGAAGGCATACGTCCTAACACGCGAAAGAATGGTCGGCATGATCGCGCCCCTCCGCGAGGTCGTGAGAACGAAAACCACGTTCGACGGCGGTTCCTCGAGTATCTTGAGAAAGGCGTTGCGCGCGGCGTCCTGCATGCGATCGGCGTTCTCGATGATCACCGTCTTCATCTTTCCCGAGGGCGATAGTCGGGCCCACGAAGAGGCGCTCCTAACGAGAGCCACGGGTATCGAGTCGTACAGAAAGTCGTCCTCGAGCCTTTCGGCGAGATCCACGATCGAGTTGACGGCTTTCCCGAGCGCGCTAAGATCCTCGGGTAGCGGCCGCGACGGGTCGATTTCCTCAAGGCGCTCCTCGATGTCGGAGAGCAAGGGCGAAGCCTTAGCGATCCGCGCGTCGTCCTGATCCATGAAGCACGGATTGAAACGGCCAGTAAGTTTCCTAATTGAGCGTATAAAGAGATATCTGGAGGCGGTTCCTCGGTTTTCGAGGAAGGCCCTCGCGGCGGCCCTAATCTCGAGAATACAGTCGCGCGGGCCAAGAATCAAAAGGTCCGGATGAATGAGCTCCTTGTGCCGCGCGCACGATTGGCACGAACAGCCCCATGCGGCGTCCCCGTTCGCGCACGAGAGCACACGGGCGAGCTCGAGCGCCGCGGTAAGCTTGCCCGATGACTGAGGTCCGGAAAAAAGCATCGACTGGGGAAGCCGCGACGCGAGGATATCGTCGGAAAGCAAACCCGAGGCCGGTTGGGCGATAAGGTTCTCGAACATACGCGATCCCCCTTATCTCAAGCCCGGAACGATTCCGGAAATCACCCCGGGAGTTCCCGAGACAAGCGGCGCCATGACTCGCGCCACGAGGCTCTCGCCGATGACGCCCGAGAGGTCAAACCAAGGTTGTACGCTTGCGGCGATCAGTATAACCGCGATTAAGGTAAGACCCTCGGCGATCCCGAGAAAGAAACCAAGGGATCTGTCTAGATTGTTCATCGATTCGCCCTCGAAGGCCGTCCCGACGATTTTCTGAATGCCCTTAACGAGTAGATACACGACTAAGAAGATTAACAGGAAGGAGATGATCCCGGGATAGCCCGACGGGCCGGCCAAACGCTCGACGTAAACGGCGAAGCGACCATAGAACAGCACCGCGCATGCCGCGGCGAGGATGACGGCCGCCTTTGAGAAGAACTCCGCGACGAATCCCGAGAGGGTTACTTTAATCACTATCGCGACCAATACGACTATCATCGCGACGTCAAACGCATTTAGGATCATCGGCTTTTTCCTGCCCTCTTCGAGGCCTCGTCCCGGACGATCAGCGCGATTTCCTTCGCGGGTCGCGAGGCGCCAAGCGATTGCGCGTTACCGGACATCTCGCGCCTGAGTTTTACGTCGCGAATAAGGGTACCGACCGCCTCAAGCAGCCTTTCGGGCGTGGCGTCCTTTCCGGATAGCATGACTGCCGCGCCCTTTGACACGAAGTAGGCGGCGTTCTCTACCTGATCGCCCCTTGAGCTGCCCTTTTCCAGGGGAATGAGGATCATGGGCTTCCCAGCTGCGGCGCATTCCCATATCGCGTTCGCCCCCGAGCGGGACACTACTATATCCGCCGCCGCGACGACGTCGGCCATTTCCGAGCGGATGAATGGATAGGGTTTATAGCGTTCACGCACGATCG
>JACCEE012450147.1_pt1 | contig 17481 bp, 14 predicted proteins | sample 7449931 | NCBI WGS metagenome assembly JACCEE01 (sample SAMN15323457, study PRJNA562643) | freshwater metagenome | isolation source: river surface water | place: USA:Blue River Watershed | collected 2017-08-19 | reverse complement strand
TGTTTCACCATGCCAAGGCGCTGGTTGTCGATGACGATGATTTTGACCGGCAGGCGGAAGCGTTTGATGGTGGCCAGTTCCTGCACGTTCATCATAAAAGAGCCGTCGCCGGTCACCAGCACGCTGGTATCCTGCGGCCGCGAGATTTTGGCGCCAATCGCTGCTGGCAAGCCAAAGCCCATAGTGCCGAGGCCACCGCTGGATAAATGATTGCGTGGTGAGTTAAAGCGCATATGCTGCGCCACCCACATCTGGTGCTGGCCAACGTCGCAGCTGACCACCGAATTGTCCGGCATGCGTTCGCTGAGCTGTTTTAACAGTAACGGCGCGAAGATCCGCTCGCCCGGATGGTCGTAGCGCCAGCCGTGCTGGTTTTTCAGCGCGCTGCAGTGCGCCTGCCATTGGCTGTAATCGCCGGCTACTGCCATAGCAGGCAACAGCGCTTTTAAATCGCCCAGCATCGCAACATCAGCAATACGTAACTTGTTGATCTCACAAGGGTCGATATCGATATGAATGACTTTGGCTTCCGGCGCGAATTTCTTCAGGTTACCGGTAACCCGGTCATCAAAACGGGCGCCTAAACAGACCAGCAAATCAGTTTGCTGCACGGCGATATTCGCCGCCTGAGTACCGTGCATCCCCAACATGCCTAAATACAACGGATTGGCTTTTTCTACCGAACCCATGGCTTTTAACGTGGTGACCGACGGCATGCCGGTGGCAGTTAAAAAGGCGTTCAGTTCCGGCAGCGCGTCAGCCATATGTACACCACCACCGATGTAGGCCATCGGTTTTTGCGCTTGCTGCAACAGCGTGCGGGCGGCAGCGATTTGTGTGGCCAAGCCGGAGCAATCTGGCGCAGCGGTGGCGGTGGTCAAATGCAGCGGTTGGTAATCTACTTGCGCTAACTGCACGTCTTTTGGGATATCAACCAGCACCGGACCAGGCCGGCCGCTTTGCGCTAACACAAAAGCTTCGCGCAAAGTCGCCGCTAAATCGGCGACATCGCGCACATAAAAACTGTGTTTGGTGCAGGTCAGGCTCAGGCCCAATACATCGACTTCCTGAAACGCATCGGTGCCGGCAACGGCTTGCGACACTTGACCCGTGATGGCAACCACCGGCACAGAATCCAGCAGCGCATCGGCTAAGGCGGTGATGAGGTTAGTCGCGCCGGGGCCGGACGTGGCCAGGCAAACGCCGGTCTGGCCGCTGGCGCGGGCATAACCGATAGCGCTGAAACCGCCGCCTTGCTCATGACGGCAGAGGTAGTGTTTGACCGGGCTTTGGTAGAGCGCGTCGTAGATCGGCATAATTGCCCCGCCCGGATAACCGAACACGGAATGAACGCTGTGCTCTGTTAATAATTTCACTACCAATTCTGCGCCTGTCATACCCGTATCCTCTGTCTGTCCGGCCTGTGCCGGCTGTAGTCGCTTTGCTAATCCGCCAATTCCCGCCGCCTGCATGTTTTTCACAGGCCCAGAAAGTACAAAACCCCCGGACCTTGCGGTGCGGGGGTTTTGTTGGAATCTGATTATTTTACGGTCTCAGTCCCAAACAGCAGCCCCCGCGGCGACTAATAATCACCACGTTTACGAGGACCACAATAATGTTCAGGATGGTTGTTTTACGCATAATGCTTGTTGCAATAACTCTGTTGGTTATATGTCTGAAAACGGCGATGGCACATCGGCCACAGCAAAACGCTATTAGAAATAGCCGTCTGCACGGCCTAAGTCAACAGTTATTTTCCGTTTTAGCGAAATCAGCCGTCAAAACGGCTGTGGATTAACATTTGTACAGGGCTTGGCGACAGAATCAGCAAGGTCAGCGGCTTGGCAGTGTGGCCGCAGATTGGGTAGACTCAAGGGATCCGCGATTCAGGCCGGCGCTGCCACCACATCAGGTGCTATGGACCAACTCGAGCTGTTTGACTTACCCAACCCCTGTATCGGGGTGTGCCAGAGCAATAACCGCGGTTATTGCATGGGGTGTCTGCGCTCGCGGGATGAACGCTTTAACTGGCATCAGAAACCGGCCGCCGAACGCGCCCGCATTCTGAAACTGCTGGAACAACGCCGCGCCCGCCGCGACGCAGCGCGGCTGGCCGGTAAGCCAGACGCCAGCCTCGAAGCTGATCAACCGCCCTCGACACCAGATTTATTTGGTTTCTGAGCCCAGTATTCATCGGCGGCTGTTAGGGATTGACCAGCAACGCAAAGCGCAATTCAAAGGTGGTGCCGAGGCCTTCCTGACTGCTGAAACTAATCTGCCCGCCCATATATTCCACCAGTTTTTTACTGATCGACAAACCAAGACCGGTGCCGGGATGGCTTTGATCAGGTTGCGGCTCCAGCTGTACAAAAGGCTCAAAAATTTTACTCTGTTGCGCGGCCGGAATACCGTACCCCTGGTCCTGTACGCCGATAATCAGCTGATGGTTCTCGCAGCGCGCCCACATCATCACCACGCTATGTCTTGGCGAGAACTTCACGGCATTGGATAACAGATTCGCAATCACCTGCTGCAGCCGGTCCGGGTCCAGATTCACCACCGCATGCGGCGCCTGGTCGTTAAACAGGATTTTGGAGCCAAATTCCTCAGCATATCCCTGCAGATTCTGCGCACAGGCGCGAAGTAACTGACTGGCATCAACCGGGATCGCCGTCACTTCGAGCTTGCCTTGTTCAATCTTTTGCAGGTCAAGTAAGTCATTGACTAAAAACAACAACCGCTCCGAATTTTGCTGGCAGATCCGTGCCATTTCTTCGGCGCGTTTCGGAATGTCACCCAAAGCGCCGCCCATAATTAAACCGATACTGGCACGGATTGCGGTCAGTGGAGTGCGCAGTTCATGACTGACGTTGGCGATAAATTCGTTTTTATATTGTTCTGCCAGCGCCTGGCGGCTGATGTCTTCAAATACGGTGATGCCATAGCCGATCTCACCCGTTTCAAGATATCCGGGCCAGCCCCAGCAGCGCACCACAGTCTCACCTCTGCTGGTTTGCAGCAACGCGGCATCGATAAACAGGTTTTCACCGCGCAGTGCCGCCGTCGCCGGTAACTGAGCAGCCCGCATTGGCATGCCGCTGGTTTTATCACGCAGGTGCGCCATCATCTGCAGCGGCACGCCGGCCTGACTATCCTGACCAAACAAACGGCTGGCAGCGTGATTGTGGTAATAAGTTTTCTGCTGCAGGTCGACCACTTCCAGTGCCAGCGGCAAATCATCCAGCCATTGCCGGTACTGATGCTGTGTCACCGCCATCAATTGCTGTTGTTGCGCCTGTACCGCGCGATGCAGGATAAACACCATCATCACCGCGGTCAGCAGGAAATTCAGCCAGGCGCTGATGCTCTGCATGTATACATCGAGATTGGTTTGGGTATGTAGCAGTCCGCTGCTATAGCCGGCAAAAATCGTCAGGAAGATGGTCAGCGCCAACGCACAAACCAGATACATAGTGCGGGCTGAATACAAAAAACCGGTGATGAGGCAGCCACAAATCAACCAGAAAGTACCGTTGGCCGCCAGACCAAAGCTGTACAAACCACCCGCGCCCAACACCAGCATCACGGTGATAATCAAAAAACCTTTTAACTGTACTGATAAACGTTGCCGGTTCAGCGCCGTGACAATGACGACTGTGGCAATGGTCAGATGTACGGCGTACAGATTGAGCCAGCCTGTTTGAAAGATCCGCAACAATGACACCGGCAACACCACCGCCGTCAGAATTAATAAATCGCGCCATAACGAGTCGAGAAACTGGCCGGTGATCTGGAGTTTTTGCTGTTGTAACCAGGAAGGTATATTGGACTGCTGCAATGTTAGAGTTCGCTTATTCACAACGACTGAAACGTTAAAGGTAGAACGCCGCAGCCAGATTGCCAGCGAAAAACCAAAAGCTGCGACAGAAGCGGCGCCCGGCCCTTTAAAAAGTCCACAGTAACTGCACATCCGCACAAAATGGGGTGCGACCAACATCAGTCACAGGGGACCGGGGGACTTGCTCGGAACCAGGGCGCCAAACCCGGAAAGTGGCAGCGGTCGGAACCGCTGCCGGATGCTCAGTTAAACCAGCTGCGCAGCTGCCAGGCGGCCAGTTGTTTGGCGTCGGCAGCGGCTTCGTTCCAGCCGTTTTGCAAGTTGTTATCCTGCAGTAATTCAGCCGGAACCGCCTGTGGCTCTGCCGACAGATTCAGCAACACAATGCTCTTTTTCCCTGCCAGTTCGCGGCTGATTTGCAGCAATTTGCCGCCGTTTAGTGCTTTAGCCTCATAGCTGCCGGCGACGCCAAATTCGGCACGTTGTTGTTTTTGTGCAATAAAGAATTTGTACAATGACCACAGTGATTTGGCGTCCTGTTGTTGGTCTGCCACCGTCACTTTTGCGGCCAGCTGCGCTTGCAGAAACGGCGCCCACCAGCTGGTTTCACGCTGCGGCGGGAATAGTTGGTCCGATTGCACCCAGGCATTGGCGGCAGTGGTGAAACCAGCCTGCGGGCTTTGGTCCCACAGCATCGGCGCGCGGCGCTGAATATGTTCAGCATCAGAGGCCTGATTCAAGCCAATTTCTTCGCCGTAATACAGATAAGTACTGCCGGGTGAGGTCAGCAACATCGCGGCCGCCAGCTTGGCTTTGGCCTGATCGCCTTGTAACTGCCAGCCCAGCCGCGGTTGGTCGTGGTTGGTCAGAAACGGGCTGAAGTAACCCATGGCCACACCGGCGGCCTTACGCGCGTTGAAATTGGCCTGCAACAGCTGTTCGGCGCCACCGGCAGTGTTGCTATTCATAGTGCCAAATTCCGCTTTGACGCCGCCGTTGCCTTGCAGCAATTCCAGCACTTTATAACCAAATTCAAAATCAAAACCGGCGTCCAGCGCTTTGCCATCGCCGGCATATTTGGCTGCGACCGGCAGGTCGGCCCAGGCTTCACCGACCAGCATCGCATCGGGCTGCACTGACTTGACGTATTGGGTGAAATCTTTCCAGTATTCAATGGTTTCTGCAGTATCGGCCTGGCCATCCGGCCCGGTTTCAATGGCATAACGCACCGCATCTAAGCGAAACCCTGCTACGCCCAGATCCAGCCAGTATTTCGCCATTTTTTTCATCTCAGCGACCACATCCGGATGGGTCAGATTCAGATCCGGCTGTGACGCGCCAAAAGCAGCGTAATAGTATTCTTTGCGGCCTTCATGGTAATGCCAGACCACTTTCGGGTCAGTTTTGCTGGCGTCCCAGGCCGGGCCCCAGCCGTCGGTTGGCAGGTCTTTGCGCCAGATAAAATAGTCTTTATACGGCGCTTCACCGGCGGCGGAACGTTTGAACCAATCGTGTTGGTCTGAGATATGGTTAATCACTAAGTCGAGGATAATGCGGATATTTTTTGCTTTGGCTGCATCAATCAGCGCTTTGAATTCCTGCTGACTGCCGTAGTCGGTTTCGACCTGATAAAACTCGGTAAAGTCATAACCGTGATAACTCGGCGCTTCGAACATCGGTGTCAGCCACAACGCATTGACACCTAAATCAGCTAAGTACGGCAGCTTTTGCGCGATACCGTTAAAATCACCAGTGCCATCGGCGTTACTGTCAGCAAAACTGCGTGGCCAAATCTGATAAAACACTGCGTCCTGCCACCATGGCGTGGTCACTGCAGCGGTCTGCGTCTGGCTGGTTTTTTGTTCGCTTACCTTTTGTACCGTGACAGCCTCGCTAACAGGCTTGCTGGCCTCAGGGGCGGGCTGACAGGCTGACAACAACGCCGCCAGCAATGACACTGTCAGTACAGGTACAGCACGGCGACAGGCAAAAGCGACAGGGGAAAAGGCAGTACGCAGCATAGATCTGGCCATGGGCGGCTCCGGTGAATAAAGACCGCCTCAGCTTAGTCGAAGTCAACGTACTGCGAATAGCACCGCTTTGGTGCAAAACCACTGCATACGTTTGCAGTGGCTTTGGCTATGGTATGCATCAGGCAAAAATCAGTGGCCGGTCAGCCGTTTACCAAAGGAAATCGCGTAGGCCGCCGAGCGCATCGCCAGGATTGGGTCTGCACTGGGGCTGATGCCGCTACTCAGCACGTTGGGGTCAAAATTCACCTGGTCGCAGGCGTTGTCACCCTGCGTGCGCAGCGTCACCAAACCGGCATCCAGCGTTTTGCGCGACGCAGGCCAAACGATTGAAGGGTCGAGCAAATTATCACCGGCTTCGGCCAGCACCAGTTGCAGCTTAAATTGCACCGGCCCCTGTTGGAGCTGCTTTGCCAGTCGCTGTTGCAGGAATTCGCTGGGTTTGGCGGCAATTTCAGCTGCAGTTAACCCTTTCACGCCATCGACCGGTTGCAGCTGCCAGCGCACCGCCTGCTGCTGATCATTTTGATTCGTCAGCATAAAACTATGCAGGCCAAAATATGGCGTATTGGCATAGCTGGCCGGTGGTGGTGTGCTGGCCAGATATTTGGCCTGCGCCTGCGTATCCGGATGAGCGGCGCGGTAGGCTGCCACTTTCGCCATGTCTGGTTTACCGTCTGGCCCCGGGATCAACGTTTTTAACAGACCAAGAAATGACTCCGGATCTTTGGCGCCAAACATCGGTGTCGACAACAGCGCGAAATGCTGCAGCTCGCCGTTATTGAGCTTGATTTGTAGCGCCAATCCACGCGGTGAGCGGCTGTTTTCTGCAGCTTTCGGATTACCACCGGCCATCGAAAAACGTCCGATTAAAGGGTAACTGGCGCCGCTGAATAACACAGATTTACTATAGGGTTGGATGGTAGCCGCGCCATGAAAGTCGCCGCCGACACAAAAGCCTTTGGCATGGCCTTTTCGCACGCCCGGGTGTTCCCCAAAAATTTTGACAAAGGTATCAATAAATTCTGGCGCGGTGGCCGGTTCAGCTGCGACGGGTAGCGTCAGGCTTAGCAAAGTAGCAATACATAGTGGTTTAAGCAGAGACATCTTGGGTCCTTGGGCAACTGAGTTACATAGTTTGTAGCCCATCGGACCGGTCTTTCGGGCATTTGTATGCAGGGACTGCGGTCAAGCGCCGGATATCAGAGATGACAGCCCGAAATTATCTGCTCCAGGCTGTCGGTATGGCATCAACGACGGATTTTCCGCAGCACCTACCGTAATCCGGCAAAACGCTGTTTATCGGTTTTTTTCCGCACATTCAGTGCCGGATGCCAGGCATTCAGCGCCAGACTGATCCGCGTTTGCTGACCCAGATACGGGTTCACCCGGTGCCCCAGCCAGCTCGGGAAGATGTACATATCGCCATCTTCGGGCGTCACGGCGAAACTCTGCTCACGTAACGGCACCGGACTATGAATATTCAGCGGGCAACTTTGTTGATTGATAAACACCGTTTCGCCGCCGACACCGGCACCACCGCAACGCAGATAATAAAATGCACTGACGACAACACCGCTGCGGAAATGATCATTCGCTTTATTAAAATGACCGGTTTCATTACAGTTCGCCCAGATCTCCATTTGCCATAGTTCCGGGTCCAGTGGTGTCTCGAGGGCGAAAAATTGTTGCGCCCAGGCCGACAAATGAGCGGGTAGCGTTTCGGTAAACTCACGCAGCGCCGGTTCGTTCCGCTCTTGTAGCACCGAAGGTGAATGCCAGCCACCGACATTAGTTTTACTGACTGAAGGTAACTGGCCCCTCAAATTCAGCACTTCAGCAATTAATGCCGGATTTAAACGTTGCGCTTGCGGCCAGGTCACTTTGAGTACCTGGCTCGGAAACAACTGCAGTAACTGATACATGTTTGCGCCAATCTTCCATAGGTTCTGTCGCGATCTTATCAACAGTTGTCTCGACGTGCCAATGGGCTATGCAACCTTTTTTTAACGCTTAATCACTGAATCAATTAAGATTATTCTGAAACCATTAGGCCTCTGCTAAACTGCGGCAACTGAATTTGTTGAAGATCGAACCACCCCGATGCAACTGCTGAATCTGCTTGAATGTGCTGACTTTATCCCGACCATCGCCAGCTGGCATTTTGATGAATGGCACGCCTTGTTCCCGCATAAATCGGTGGAAGATTTCGCCGCTGACCTGCGCGAGTCGCTGCAGCAGGATGGGCTGCCGCAAACCTGGGTGTTGTTGGATGCGCAGGGTGAAGCGATTGGCACTGCGTCTTTGTTGCTATCGGATATGACCACCAATCAGCAGTTAAGCCCTTGGCTTGCCAATATCTATATTCACCCGCTGCAACGCGGCAAAGGATTAGGCAAACAAGTGGTGAAGCATGTGATGGCAGAAGCGCGCCAGCGCGAGCTCAGGAAGCTGTATTTGTTTACCGAAGACCAGCAGGCGTTTTACGAAAAGTTGGGCTGGGAGCTGCATCACCGCGAGTTCTACGAGAACCATTGGGTCGCGGTGATGCAGTATGATTTTTTCTGATTAGCGGTCGGTCAACTAGCCGCGCGCTGATAGTGATAGGCGTAATACACCACCGGGATCACTACCAGCGTCAGCACCGTCGACACGCCTAAACCGGCAATCAGCGCGACCGCCAGACCACCGAAGATCGGGTCGTCCAGAATAAACATCGCGCCTAACATCGCTGCCAGTGCGGTCAGGATAATAGGCCGTGCCCGCACCGCTGAAGCGTGCACCACGGCTTGCTCCAGCTCTACACCGGCTGACGTTTGTTGTTGTATGGCATCGACCAGCAAAATCGAGTTACGCACGATAATACCGGCCAGCGCAATCATGCCAATCATCGACGTGGCGGTGAACTGCACACCAAGCAGCCAATGGCCCGGCATAATGCCGATAATCGTCAGCGGAATAGGCGCCATGATCATCAACGGCACGCCGTAAGATTTAAACTGCGCCACTACTAGCAGGTAAATCATGATGAGGCCGACGCCATAAGCGATACCCATGTCGCGGAAAGTCTCAAAAGTGATTTGCCACTCGCCGTCCCACTTGATACTGATTTGGTCGGTATCCGTTGGCACGCTGAACAGTTGCTGGGTAGGCGCCGCGTCGCCCTGTGACAGCGCAGCTTTGACATCGAGCATGCCGTACAGCGGGCTGTCCGGGCCACCGGCCAGATCAGCGGTGACAAACACCACAGGGCGTAAGTCTTTGCGATAAATCGTGTTTTCCCGCGTGGTTTCGACTTTGCGCGTCAGTTCAGACAACGCAATCAGCTGGCCGGTTTGGCTCACCACCGGTAACTGGCCAAGCGCTGTCCAGTTGGCCAGCACGCCTTCGCCCAGTTGCAGCTCGACCGGCGTCAGTTGGCGCTTGTGGTCGTCACGGACAAAAGTAGCGGTATGACCGGATACGGCCATCTGTAAAGTCTATTAATCGCCTCGACTGACACGCCCAGCAGCGCCGCTTTTTGCTGATCCGCCACCAACTGCCAACGTGGCTGCGGCGCTTCGACCGTGCTGTCGATATCGACCAGTAACGGTGTGGCGGCAAACTGCTGTTGTAGCTGCGTCGCGGCTTTGAGCTGCGCCTGATAATCCGGGCCATACAATTCGGCGACCAGCGGCGCCATCACCGGCGGTCCGGGTGGCACTTCCACCAACTTGATGCTGGCGCCGGTGCTTTGTTCCAGTTTGCTCAGCAGTGGCCGCACCCGCAGCGCAATGGCATGGCTTTGTTCGTCCCGTTGATGGCGGTCTTGCAAATTGACCTGCACATCACCCTGCCAGGGCAGCTGACGCAGATAATATTGCCGTACCAGGCCATTAAAATTCATCGGGGCGGCGGTGCCGGCGTAAGTCTGTAAATGGGTGACTTCCGGTAAGGTCAAAAGCGCCTGACTCACCTGATTCAACACGCCCTGGGTTTGCTCCAGCGTGCTGCCTTCAGGTAAATCAACCACCACCTGAAACTCAGATTTGTTATCAAACGGCAGCATTTTCAGCACGACCTGCTGACTGGTCACCAGCAGCACCGACATCGTGATCGCGGCAAGTAAGCCCACCAGCAGTTTCACCCGGTTGCTGCGCCCTGCCCGCGCCCGCAGCATCGGTTGCATCAGGCGGCGGAAGAAATGCTCGAGTTTTTCATCCTGTGCATGGTGTGCGCCGGCTGCCGGGGTGCGGTTGGCAAACATTTTCAGGAATAACCAAGGCGTGAAAATAAAGGCGACCAGCAGACTGATCAGCATGCCCATACTGGCATTAAGTGGGATAGGGCTCATATAAGGCCCCATCAAACCGCTGACAAAAGCCATTGGCAGCAATGCGGCGATGACGGTGAAAGTGGCCAGAATAGTCGGGCTGCCGACTTCTTCGACCGCCAGCGGCACCGCTTCAGACAGCGGTTTGCCACCCAATAACCAATGGCGGTGCAGGTTTTCCACCACGACAATCGCATCGTCGACCAAAATACCGATGGAGAAAATCAGCGCAAACAACGACACCCGGTTTAGCGTAAAACCGTAAGCCCAGGACGCAAACAACGTCAGCGCCAGCGTGATCACGACAGCCGCACCTACGACTATGGCTTCGCGTTTGCCGAGTGCGAAACCGACCAGCAACACCACCGAAGCGGTGGCAAAAACAAGTTTATGGATCAGCGTGTCGGCTTTGTCTTTGGCGGTCAGGCCATAATCGCGGCTGATACTGAGTTCGATATCCTGACTTAAGTAACTCTGTTGCAGCTGTGCCAGTTTGTCCTGCAATGCGGCAGTGACATCCACTGCGTTAAAGCCCGGTTGTTTCGCCACGACTACAGTGACAGCAGCAGAACTCAGTGCGTTGTTATCCGAACCCACCGGCTGCAGATGCTGCACATAGGTATCAGGTTCAGCCACACCGCGGCTGATGTCGGCAACATCGCGTAAGTAAACCGGTAGCAATTCACCTTGTGTACCGCTACGCACTGCCACCACCAGCTGCGCCACTTCATCGGCGCTGGTTAAAAAACTGCCACTTTCCAGCTGCACCAGCTGTTGCGGCGCCAGCATCGCCTGACTGCTGCGCACTGTCCCTGCTTGCTGTAACGCTTGGCTTAATTGCGGTAACGACAGCTGATAAGCGCCTAACCGCGCTGGGTCCAGCCGCACGCTGACCTGCTCGGCCTGACGGCCGATGGTGTAAATATCGCGACTGCCGGGTACTTGCTGCAGCTGTTCCTCCAGCAGATTGGCGGCGGCTTGTAATTCAGCGCGGCCAAGCTGCGGGTTTTTACTCCACAGCGTGACGGCAAACACCGGCACATCATCGATGCCTTTGGGTTTAATCAGCACTGGGCCAATATTGGCGGCAGCAGGTTGCCAGTCGGCTTTGGCATAAAAAGCGTTGTATAAGCGCACTAAAGCGTCGGTGCGTTTTTCGCCGACTTCAAACTGCACGGTCAGCACAGTTCGGCCAGGTTCAGACACTGAATACACATGTTTGACGCCGGCAATTTCGGCGATGATTTTTTCCGCCGGCACTGCGACTTGCTGCTCCACCATGGCAGCAGAGGCGCCGGGATAAGCAATAAATACATTGGCAAATGTCACTTCAATCTGCGGTTCTTCTTCACGCGGTGTGACCAGCACCGCAAACAGCCCCAGCAACAAACTGACCAGCGCCAGCAGTGGCGTGATCTGATTTTGTTTAAAGGCTGCCGCTAAACGGCCGGAGATGCCCAATTGCATTATTTTGACTCCTGCACTGCAGCATTCGCCGCCGGTTGCAGGCTTTGCAGCATCGCCTGCGCATCCAACGCTATCTTCTGCCCGGCACTGAGACCCGATAAGAGCTGATATTGCTGCTGATCCAGTCGTAACACCCGCACCGGTTGTAACTGCGGCTTGGATGGCTGCTGCAGATACACCATCGCCACTTCACCGCGCCATAACACGGCGCTGGCTGGTAACAGTAATTGCTGCTGACTGCCGGTTTGCAGTTTCAGTGTGGTCCAGCTGCCCGGATACAGTTGCTGGGCGCTGTAATCAGCGACTGGTAATTTCAGTCGCAGCAGAAAACTATGGCTGAGCGCATTGCCTTGCGGGGCGATGGTCAGATCCGGCGCGCCCAGACTCAGCTGACTGCCATTGACCAATTGCAGCTCGGCCGCGTTGCTTTGCCGCGCAGCCTGTAATTGTTGTTGCGGTAACTGCGCAGTTAAACGTAAGTGTTCCAGGCTCAGGCCGACCAACAGTGGTTTGCCGACCGTCGCCAGTTCGCCCAGCTCGACCAGCCGCTGCTGTAAAATCCCGCTGTAAGGTGCTCGCACCACGGTTTGCTCCAGCTGCTCTTTCGCAGCACTGGCAGCGGCACTGGCTTGTTGTTGGCGGGCTTTGGCGGCATTAAAGTTGGCCTGTGCCAGATCCAGCGCAGCCTTGGCGACCAGCCCCTGCTGATGAATTTGCTGCACCCGCTTCAGCTCTTTGTCCTGTTCGGTGAAACGCACCTGCGCTTCACTGAGCGCCGCTTCAGCCTGCGCCAGCCGGGCTTTTTGCTCGGTATCGGTAAAACGCACCACCACAGCGCCCTGCGGCACCAGATCGTTCACATCAAATGGCAATTCAATGATGCGGCCTGAGGTTTGAGCTGAAATGGTCGATTGTGCCACCGCTTCGACCAGCGCCGGTAATTCCAGCCAGACAGGTTGCGCCTGCGGTGTCAGCGTATGCCACTCGGTTGCGCTCGCTGCCACCGGCTGTATAGCAATGGCAAGCGTAGTAAAAAGCGCGGTCAATGACGCACTTAGCTGCTGTCCCAGTTTTTTCATCTGCATATTGCCTCCCAATGTATTGCGTTGCTGCTGTGTAGCATTTCCATGCGCTGGTGCTCTGGCATAGTTACCAGACATAGTTTCCCGGCATAGCTCCCCGACATAGTTCCCTGAGGCAGGGACAGTATAGTCGCCACACACTGCATTAGATAAATTTAATATAAGTATATATTAGAAAATTCTAATTAGAAAGTGACCTGCCTACAGCTGGTTCCAGCCGAAAAACCAGATTAATAAAAGGCAGTCGAGATCAAATGATGTGGGATCGTTGGGGCAAGGCGCAAAGTATTTAACCCTGACGCTTAGTCAGGGTTAAATACTTATTAAAAATTAGAAGCTTACTTAAATGAGGCGACTTCGTCCGCGCTCAGAAAACGATATTCACCTTCGGCCAGACTTTCGTCCAGCGCCAGCGAACCTACACGTTCGCGGTGCAGCCGTACCACTTTATTGCCAATGGCGGCAAACATCCGTTTGACCTGATGGTAACGGCCTTCATGAATCGTCAACAGACATTCGGTCGGGCTGACAATTTCCAGCTGTGCCGGTTTGGTCAGATCTTTTTCGCCGCGTAGCATCACACCTTCGGCAAACAAGGCAATAGCGCTGTCTTCAACCGGATCAGCTAACCAGGCGCGATAGGTTTTGGCGCAATGATGTTTTGGGCTACTGATTTTATGTGACCACTGGCCATCATCGGTGATCAGCAGCAAGCCTGTAGTATCTAAATCTAACCGGCCGACGGTATGCAGTTTTTCGACGTTAGGCTCATCGAGCAACACGAACACTGTGTTGTGATCTGGGTCGTCAGTCGAACAGACATAACCGGTGGGTTTGTGCAGCAGGATATAACGCGGCCCGGTCAGTTGCAGTGGCTCGTTATCCAGCAAAACAATATCGCTGTCTTTGATTTGCTGCGCCGGCTGCTTGCACAACACGCCATTGAGCAGGATTTCGCCCTGGCGGATCAGTTTGCCGGCCTGACTACGCGTCAGTCCGGTGCAATCACAGACAAATTTATCTAAACGCATTGGTATATGGTCCATGACGGTGGGGGCGTCAGTGTACTGAGGCGTCCGCGCACCTGCAAGCAGCGGCAGGCTGCTATTACAGCGGTTTTAAGCCGTACAGACTGAGCCGGTCCAGCCAGTATTTCTGCAACGTCAGTCGCTGCAATGCCTGTTCAAACTCTGGATATAGCTGCTGATAATCCCGGGTAAACAGAATTTGCCGGCGATAGGCCGGATAAGGCTGACCGGTAATTTTCAGCTTACCGAGATATTGGGTTTGCCGACCGTAATATAAAAAACTGGAGCGGGTGATCACCACATGCTCCAGCTGTTTTTTCAGCAAGCGCGTCAGATTTTCTTTGTCCGAATCGGTATCAATGCGCTGGATTTTGCCCTCGGCAATCAACTCATTCAAACCCGGATAACTATAACCGCGGATAGCACCAATCCGGCTGCCGGTCAGTTCATTAAGCTGCTGAATTTTATGTGCATGTTGATACGGCGAGACAAAGACTTCACGATCGCTGAATAAAGTGCCAGACCAAAGGTAAGGCTCTGCATCTGCCACAAACCAGGCCGGGTTGGTCCACAAGGCAATGGTCGGTAATCGTGCCGCCAGCCGCTGATTCAATTCAGGCCGGCTGATTTGCTGCAGATTCAGTTGATACTGGTCGCCCAATTCCTGCTGGAGGGCGCGGATCAGGTCATAATTCAGCCCAGTGTCATTCTCTGCGTTGATCACAAAGGGCGGCGCATTGTGGTACGCATACAACGTCACCACTGTTGTGGCGGTGGCCGGGCTCAGCCAGCACCAGAGAATAAACCACCACCAATTCCGCATGCATTGCCACTCCACTGGACTCCCGGTTTTAACCTTAGCTGTCATCGCATCGATACGCCAGCCGGTCAAATGTTGCCGGTTTGTAGCAAATGAAAACCGGACAAACTGGTCCAACCCTGCACTGGCGCATGCTGCCGCAGAAAACCATGACCTGCTGCATTGCTAACCTGTTGCTAACCGCAGCGCGGCTTTTCTCAGCGTTTTTTGGTTGCATTTACCCCGCGCTTTCCTCTACATTGCTGCTGCCTCTGTCTGACTTCTGCGCAACAGCAGGACCGGGGTTGCCTACCAACCCACATAATTATTAAAACGAATGATTCACCGACGAGAACATCATGACTGATCAATTAACCGCCCGCGGCAACTGGGGCTCACGCATCGGCTTTATTCTGGCCGCAGCTGGCTCAGCAGTAGGCCTGGGTGCAATCTGGAAATTCCCTTATGTCGCAGGCGCCAATGGCGGCGGCGTGTTTTTACTGGTGTACCTGGCTTGTGTGTTTTCTGTTGGCGTCGTAATGATGTTGGCTGAAATGATGATTGGCCGCAGCGCCAAGAAATCAGCCACTTCGGCTTACCGGGTGCTGGGCAAAGGAAAGTGGCATCTTGCCGGCTGGATCTCGGTACTCTGTGTGTACTTAATTCTCGGCTTTTATTGCGTCGTCGGTGGCTGGACCATTGCCTATATCATCGAAGCAATCAAAGGCGACATCCTGACCACTGACGCCAAAGTGTTGAGTGATACCTTTACCAATTTTATCGCCGACCCCACCGCTGCGTTGATTTACACAGCTGGCTTTATGACCATTACCGCTTTGATTGTGGTTGCCGGAGTGCAATCAGGCATTGAGCGCATCTGTAAAGTCTTGATGCCTGTGTTGTTTGCGCTGATGTTGTTCCTTGTATATCGCAGCCTGAGCTTACCGGGCGCCATTGAAGGCGTGATGTATTTTATTACACCGGACTGGAGCAAACTGTCGATTAAGATGGTGTTAGATGCGCTGGGTTTGGCAGTGTTTTCACTGTCGGTCGGTGCCGGTCTGATGATCGCGTACGGTTCGTATTTGAGCGAAGAAACCAAAATTGTCAACGCCGGTTTATGGATTGCTGGCCTCGCGACTATGGCTTCAGTACTGGCTGGCTTGATGATTCTGCCGGCGGTATTTGCCTTCCACGTTGACCCTGCGGCGGGCCCGGGCCTGACCTTTATTACGATGCCAGCGCTGTTTGCACAAATGGCTGGTGGCCAGTTACTGGCACTGGTGTTTTTCTCATTATTACTGTTCGCAGCAGTCACCTCTTCGATTTCGATCCTCGAACCAGCGGTTGCTTTCCTGATTGATGAATACGGTGTTGCCCGTAAAACAGCCACTCTGATTGTCAGCGTGTCAAACTACGTTTTACTCGGCATTCCAGCGGCGCTGTCGTTTGGCAGCATGGCCGAAAGCATGAAAGTCTTTGGTAAAACGCCGTTTGACCTGATGGATTTTGTCGCTTCGAACCTGCTGATGCCACTGGGCGGTATGTTTGCCGCCGTGTTTGTTGGCTGGGCCATTTGGCATAAAATCAAGCCAATCCTGCAGGACGAAATGCATAAACACGTGCTGTCAGGCTATCGCCTGCTTGCTGCCGTGGTCGCACCGCTGCTGATTGCGATCGTGGCATATATGACGATTAAGGGCTGATGCGTGTAGGCTCTGTGTAAGAGTAAGACTTGCATCTAAGACAAAGCCAGCATTCGCTGGCTTTGTTATTTTTGGCTGACTGGTGCGGTAAAAACGGCACCTGAACTTTCACTCAGCTCTCAGTCTTCTTTACCGACTTGGCTGTCGCAGGCCCTGACAACGCTTTGCTGGATTTACCCGGATGCAGATATTTGTCTTTTGGCGCAAAAGCACTGGGCATGACTTCGATGCCGAGTTTACGGCCCAGTTTGACGATCAGCGGAATAGTGATAGGTGCAAACGGCAGAATCGCGAACACACCAAGTCCGGTAGCCCGCAATACGTCTGCCAGCTGTGCGTTCGCCTGCTGCAACTCAGCTTTACTGACCTGACCAGTCACATATTGCTGATAAATGCGTAGCATCTGCTTAGTTTCAGCTTTTTCCTGCGACAACGCACATTGCAGCCGGATCATGCTAAAGCGGATCCGCATCATACTTTTGCGACGTTGTAACCGGAGCACTCGCAAAGGCGCTTTATGCAGATGACGTAACAGTCTCATTCCGATCCTCGGGGTCGCATGCCACCCTCAGCAGCCGGATCAAACACGGCAACGGGCGGTCCGGCTATTATCCTTCGGAGCTGTAAAGAAAAACAGTATTATTTGCGGAAATTTTAACCCTGCTTTGGTCGAATCAGCCAGGCCTGTGCCAGCAACAGCATGTTGGCGATAAACCACAAGTCTTTGATGATAAACACACCGCTGCTGCTGAGAACTGCTGGTGCTGTCCAGGCATCCGGAAAACTGATTAAAAAGGTCTGCGTCGTGACAAACACCGAGCCACACATCAGAAAACCGGGCACAAACAGCCGTGGCCAGCGATAACCTGCAGCCAGCAGCAGGAGCGCCAGCCAATCAAACAAGCCGATCAAATCAGACGCTGTTTGCTCATCCGCCACCAGATATAGCCAACTTAATAGCGGCGAACTGCTGACCAAATCGACAATGCCTTTGGCTTCAAATGGCAGAAACTTCATGCCGCCAATCCACAGCAAAACCAGAGCGACCGGCAGATAATTCAGCCAAAAACGTTCGGCCGGTGAAGACACAGGCCAGCGCCATAATGTGATAGCAAGCGCGACCAGCGCGACAAATTTAATCACACCCTGGCCGGAACCAATAATCGGGAAGCCACCCAGACTGGCGATATAGTGCTGTGCGCCGAACAGGCTGATTAAC
>JACCEE011833786.1_pt1 | contig 17482 bp, 17 predicted proteins | sample 7449931 | NCBI WGS metagenome assembly JACCEE01 (sample SAMN15323457, study PRJNA562643) | freshwater metagenome | isolation source: river surface water | place: USA:Blue River Watershed | collected 2017-08-19 | reverse complement strand
CTCGGCCAATCCGGCCGTTCAGCTCACTGGTAACTTCCGACAGCAATGCGTCAGGTACCTGTCATTCAGCTGATTATTTCGCTGAACATCACCTTAGCCATTCAGCATGCTCAGGCTGCACCGATTAGGCTCATGATTGGACAGGAGGGGCATCGAGAATTTTGGTCACTCATTGAACCTTCTGATGGCTCACGGTATCCGACGTGATTTGAGGAATCTATCAAGTTCCTCGCTCCCATGCCTATAACAGACGAATGCTGATAGTTCATCGGAATAAATCAAAGGCCTTCACCTCTGGCCTATACTTAGGGCTTTTCCTCTCACCGGGCACAGCCCTCTCTGCACATTCCGCCATGGATTTCAAAGCAAAAACAAAGCTCATTGAGGCAATCGACGACGAAGTAAACATCCTGCACCGACTATTGCATGACACCTTTCGGCACATGGAAGGGATTGAAGAAGTCGAATACACACATGGACCGCACGAGAAAGGCGCTGATTTCGTGTTAACCCGTCGGGATCCTGCGTTAGGTAGGACGCACGAGATCGGAATCATTGCAAAGAAGGGCAAGATCCTGAGCAATGCGGATGATGTTTTCCGACAAGTTGAAGAATGCCAGATGCCGCGCACGATTCGCGGCGGGAAGGATCATGTCCGCCTGTCTGAGGTTTGGGTAGTTAATACAGCAAGCATTAGTCAACAGGCACAAGAGAGGATCAACCACAAGTTCAGCGGGCAACGGATTGAGTTTATTGATGGCGAAAAGCTCACTGAATTAGTCGACCAGCATGCTCCTTATTTCTGGCACGAGATCAAATCCGAGGTAGGAGCCTATCTGCATGACTTATCCAGCCGAATCACCCAGACCGACAGGGAATGCAGTGTCGTCAGCGGTTTAGGCTGTGACGACTTTTATATCGCTCCCGAAATTCAAGAGATCGAGAAAATCCGCTACGCCTCACGAAACAGACGCGCGAGTAAGCACAGGCTGGTCAATATCCTAGAAGAAATTTTCTATAGCAAGGTGAATTTCTTGGAAGGCGAAATGGGCTTCGGTAAGTCCAAGACGGCTCGATCCATCGTAAACCATTTCTGCGCACCGGACCGGTACAAACATCATCCTGTCCTGCCTGTCTTCGCCACATTTAGAGAAATGGTAGATTCTGGCCGCTCACTTGCTGAGCAGCTTTCTTACGCCACCTTCAAATTCTTCGATTTTAATGAATTGAAGGGCGTGACCGTATTGTTCGTTATTGATGGAGTTGATGAAGTCATTGGTCGTTGCCCCAAATGGGACCAGCTCCTGACTAGGCTTGCCGACGAAGCAAAGGCAACTGAAAGCTTCAGAATTCTATTTACTTCCCGTCCGTTGAAAAAAATTGACGAAGAGGTAACCATCTACGCAGGGGCGCGCCGCTTCCTGCTCCGGCAACTCAGCATGGGCAAATTGGTTGAATTCATTACTAAAGCCTGCGAAAAGCTTTCAGTCCCCAAGAGGCTATTCGAGGACCTCCAACGATCTGACCTGTTCAAACAATTGCCACACAGCCCGATTGCGGCAGCGCTTCTTTCCCGCCTGATCGCTCAAAACTCAAATGATCTTCCTTCCAATCTCACAGAGCTCTACTCTAAATCTGTCGAGAACCTACTGGGGCGCTGGGACATTTCCAAGGGCGGGTGCACCGAAAAGGAATATCGTGATGCAGAACGGGTCTGCTTGGACCTTGCCGACTACATTATCGGTAACCAGTTGATCTACATCTCCGCGGACGAGGCTCGGCAGCGGATCACCGACTGGCATAAGGAACGTAATACCGATACCAACCTCGATACATTACTTGAGCGAGTTTTCGAAAAAAGCGGGTTGTTTTCCATCGATCCGGAGAGTGGCATTCTCTCTTTCCGACATCGCTCTTTCGGTGAATATCTGCACGCACTCTCGGGATACAAACGTCACCGCCTTTTGCCTGCAGAGCGCGCATTCGAACCATACTGGATTAATATTCAGTTCTTTCAGACAGGTCTGCTTGGCGATTGTGAAGAACATCTGAACGGGCTGTTGAGTGTCATCCCCCAGAGCGAAGTGGGCCTTTGGCTCAAAATACTGGTCATGCCAGACTACTTCCTCGCCGGTTACCAGACCAGATACAACGTCGTTGAGGAAAATCTTTACAAGTTGTTCATTGATGCAGCTAACCTGTTTGATCAGGCCAAGCATGGGAAAACCGAAACACGCTTGGCAGAGCTCTCCGAAATGCACCTGTTGTGGTTCTTTCAGCGCCTAGTCCGCAATTGCTACGAATATGAGTTCTTCCGCAAAGCAATCACGGTCACGTTGCTGAAAATCGATCAGGAAGTCTTGCCAGACCAGATCAGGCACCTGGCCTTATTTTTTGCCGCATGCTTTGCAGCTGAACTCAATGATGGAAGTGGGTTCGAATATTTGGTCAAGACCTATGGGGTCGAGAAACTCCCGCTCGCAATTTCATTGGCCATCAAGATTGAGCAAAGCAGCAACAAGAATTTTGGCAAACTTCCACTTCTCAAAGACCACGAACGGAAACTAAACCATCTTCTCAAACCGGCCCATGACCAGAAAATTGAATCGCTTTCACTAAACTCTGCGATTTCGGATCTCTTCGACAAGCCTGTGAAGGTCCGGCATCTTTCGTAGCCGGTATCCGATTTATTCGATTTTGAGACCACTCGAAACGATTTTGACGAAACGTATAAACTGCTATCGAATCGATTTAGTGTGAATTCGTTTGATCTGGAGGCGGCCGTTCCCAGCTCCCGCTGATCGAACGGCAGGTACATGATGCATTGCTGTCGAAGGTTGCCAGCGAGCTGAACAGCCAGATTGGCCGATCTTCTACCTGTTGTTGCTGGCATGAGGCGTGATTTCGGCCTTATGTTGAGCTCCATACATAAGGCCGATTATGTAGATGACTCGATTATGGAGCTACGGCCGGCGCCGTGCGCCAACCGCCCGTTTGGAGCGGCAGGCGCGGATTTCGGACCTCCACATAATTTGGGAGCTCGTACCGAATCGATCAGCGGACGAGGCTGCCAATGGTGCGGAAGTCCGTCATTCAGCCAAGCTTCGCACGCTCCGGAGGCGATTGTCATGCCGCCCCAGTCAGCCAGCGATACCGTCAAGATTCCTGGCTACGAGGCCACGATCTGCGTACTGCAGAATCACGCGGCGGGGTTAGTGAACGACACATGCCGTGCACAGTCCACTCAGCGCGAGCGCTGAAATTATGGCGAGCGCAGCACCTCGTTATCTACTCGTAGAGGCCCATGGTGACTGGCTTCAAGGCGAAACGTCTCCGGAAGCTCAACATAATCGAGTCATCTACATAATCGGCCTGAGCCGACATTCGAGAGGCTGGCTAGTTCTGTCAGCAACCCGAGGGATGCCAAGAATTGATAATCCACCAGAAGTGGCATCTCGCTACTTAGAACTTCAACTGCATGCGGAGCCACACGCTCACCGGAGCTCCCCTTCCGTCAGAGTCGACGGATTGACGGACCACTATACGGGGCAAACGTTGTTCACCGAAAATGACGCTTGCGCCCCCATATCTCTGCAATTCGCCGCACAGCAGAGAACATGAAAGGCCCAAAGATTCATTTGTCCGGAATGAACGTCAGAACGTTACCGTTAATGCAGTAGCGCTTTCCCGTGGGCGGGGGGCCGTCGTCGAACACATGGCCGAGATGGATGCCGGAACTGGCACTTCGGACTTCGGTGCGGCGCATACCGAGAGATGTATCCACATGTTCCGTCAGTGCGCCAGGCATGGGGCTGAAAAAACTCGGCCAGCCCGTGCTGCTGTTGAACTTGGCGTCGCTGCGGAATAGTGCCGCACCTGTAATCGGGTCAACGAAGGTTCCTGGGCGTTTTTCGTCGAGATGAGAGCCTGTCCCCGGATTTTCCGTCCCCCGCTCGAAGGCGATCTGCTGCTGCTTGGGCGTTAGCAGATGGAACCCGAGCCACTTCCAGAACCGTGGTTTGTCCCCGTTATAGCCGGTGAAGCGCGAGATCTCTTTGCCGTTCTCGAACAACACTATAGTTGGCGTGGCGAAGAGCGCTTTTTCCAAACGCCAACCCACAGGTGGTTGCGAACTCATGCTACGAGCAACAGGCACTTGAGACTTCCAGTTGTCGAGGATTTCTATCTTGAATTGCTTGCAATAAGCGCAGTCCTCGGTTTCGAAAACTATCAACTGGCGCTTGAGATTCAAAGCCTTGGGGTCAAGGGGTCCGTTCGGGGAAGCTGTCTTGCCGATGCTTGCAAAACCCGGATACTTCACTCCCGTCCCACCAAGTCCACAATAACCGTTGGGGTTTTTCTTCAGGTAGTCCTGATGATAATCCTCGGCTTTGTAATACGTTTTCAGCGGGGCGACTTCGGTGGTTATGGTGCCGCGTCCGGCACCCTTGAGGGCTGCTTGATACGCCATGCGCGTCTTGTGGGCAATGGCCAACTGTTCCTTGCTGCTGGTATAGATCGCGCTACGGTAATTGGTGCCAATGTCATTACCCTGTCGATTGCCTTGCGTCGGGTCGTGGCTTTCCCAGAAGTGCGCGAGTACGCTTTCCAGGCCGACCCTGCCTGGATCGAAGGAGACTTTGACAACCTCGGCGTGGTTACGTCTGTGCGTTTCCCCCTGCTTTAGCGCTTTCTCATGAGCCAGGATTTTCTGATAGTCGCCCGCAATGTCGCCATTGGCGTAGCCGGTTTCCACATCGAGCACACCGGGCAGTTCACCCATCCGCTTTTCTGCGCCCCAGAAGCAGCCCATGCCAAGAACGATGCTTTCGCTGGCGGCCTGTGCAGTGCAGGTTAGCCAGCAAAAGACAATGAAAAGTCGAATCAGAAATTTGGTCATAGCAGCGATTTCGAAGAAAAAATGGCGCTACATGAGCAGCGCCAAACTTCAAGTGAGGGAAATGGACTCTCAATGAACTATTTCTTCATGTCACCCTTGCTCATATCGTCCTTGGGCATCATGGCGTCCTTCTTCATCGGGTCTTTCTTCATCTCCGCTTTCTTCATATCGTCTTGCTTCATGTCGGGCTTCCCCATCGTATCCATTTTCTTGCCGGCGGCCATGGGGTCTTTCTTCATGTCATCGGCGGCTACAACAAAGCCGCTGGAAAAAAGCATGCCGATGGCAAGAAGCACTGCGGTGGTTTTGTGCATGATGAACTCCTTTGAAAATCGTTAAGTGATCAGACGGGGACGATTTAGGTCATCGGCGACCGTTTCATCGATAGTGGCCGCCCACCATAACCCTTCAAGTAGTTCGCGCATAAGTCCGCAAACGTTACAAGATAGGCAAAAGATCCTGGCTGTCTTTGCGGAATCAGGCCGCCGATGCGCCGACAAACGAGTCAGCGGCGGATACAGACTGAAGCAAGAGGCGAAAATGCTCCCGCTCCATTGGCTTGTGGAAGAAATAGCCTTGGGCAGTGTCGCAGCCTAGCATGCGTAATACGGCCAATTGCTGCGCAGTTTCCACCCCCTCCGCCACGGTGGACAGGCCCAAAGTATGCGCGAGACTCAGGATTGCGATGGCAATGGCCTTGTCATCGGTTTCAGTAGCGATGCCGTCTACGAAGCTGCGATCAATTTTCAGCTCGGCGATAGGCAGTCGCTTGAGGTAGGACAGCGATGAATAGCCGGTGCCGAAATCGTCGATGCTGATTTTGACGCCGCAACTGGCGAGGACGTTAAGAACTTTTAAGCCGGATTCACCTTGATCCATCAGCGCCCCCTCAGTCAACTCTATAACGATACTGCTGCTGGGCAAGCCAGCCTTGTTCAAGCTATCTTGTAACCAAGTAGCAAAGCCGTCATCGCGCAATTGGCTAGGAGAAATATTGACCGCGATAGGCGGGGGGTTTAGCCCCGCAGAATGCCATTCGAGGATGTCATTAATCACCCGGCTGACAACAAAGTGTCCTATAGAGCCAATTAAACCTGCCCTCTCCGCCACTGGGATGAACTCCGCGGGAGAAACAGCGCCAAGGTCAGGGTCGGTCCAACGAATCAGCGCTTCTGCCCCAACCATCGTGCCGTTAGCAATGCTGATCTTGGGTTGATAGTGGAGATCAAATGCATTGCGTTGGCGAGCAAGCCGCAGCCGGGCCTCCAAAGCATGACGACGCAGCACGGCGCGATTGATTTCAGCATCAAAGTACTGGAATCGGTTTTTACCCTGTGCCTTGGCGTGATGCATCGCAACGTCTGCATTCTTTAATAATGTGCTTTCGTCAGAACCATCGTTTGGGAACAGGCTGATGCCTATACTCGCGGTCACGCAAAGGCTGTTCTCCCTGATTTGGATGCTCTGGCCAAGCGCATCAATAATGCGTCGGCATACAGTGCTTGCCTCCAGGGAATCGATGTTATAGAGCAAAACGGCGAATTCATCACCGCCCAGGCGAGCCACGCTGTCAGCGCCCCGAACACAGTTGAGCAATCGCTTGGCAATATCCTCGAGAAGCATGTCGCCTACGTCATGACCGAGCGTGTCATTGATGATCTTGAAGTTATCGAGATCAACAAGAAGCACCGCCAGCATATGATCTTCGCGTTGTGACAGGGCAATGGTGTGCCGCAGCCGGTCTTTGAAGATCTTGCGGTTAGGCAATTTCGTCAGGTCGTCATGACTGGCGATGTAGGCCTGGGTAAGCAACTGCAAGGCGACTACACGCTGATAGAAATGAATGACCATGGAAATCGTCAATGCCGCAACGCTAAAGGCTATCGCTGGAACAATGGCCTCATGACTGAAAGTCCAATAGGGAGGTATGAAAACGTAAGCACCTGCAGCGGCGGCTAACAGGATGTAAAGCAGGTTTGGCCACGCGCCGCAAAACAGTGCCACAAGCACCGTACCGGGATAGAACGTCAGGAAAGCAAGACCGGATTCGATCGGTAGCACCGTCATTCGTAGGACGGTCGCAGCAGCAAAGGTGCCCGCAGCAATGAAATACTGTCTGCTCACCGTGGTCTGGCGCGACTCTCGGAAAGCAATAACCTGCCTACCGATATCACTCCAGTTTCGGAAGCTGAATTCGCTCTCGCGCCACATCCTAGCCGCCCATCGAAGCCATGATCCGCTTCAGTTTGCGCGGCGCATTGCCGAACTCATGACGGGATGGCTTGCGCAGCAGGGCAGCCCGAATAGCCTCGGTCACGGCGGCATCGCTAGCGCCACCTCGCAGAATTGGCCGAAGCTCGAGTTGATCTTCCTGACCCAGGCAAAGATGCAGTGTTCCATCAACAGTCAGGCGTACACGATTACAAGTAGCGCAGAAGTGCTGAGACATCGGCGTGATAAAACCGATACTGAAATCGTTGCTAGGCGTCGTCAGATACCTCGCCGGGCCTCCTCCCGGCAGAATATGGTCGACTAAGCCGTAGCGATTGCGTAGCAGATTGATCTGACTTTGCAGCGAGCCGGTTTCCGATATGGGCACGCCACCCCCCATTGGCATTCGCTCGATCAGGCGTAGCACAAAGCCTCGCTCCATGCAGTATTCGATCATGGCGTCGATTTCGTCGCCGTTAAGGTCTGGCAACCAGACCATGTTGATCTTGATTGGTGTCAGGCCGCAGTTACGGGCCACCTCAAGTCCAGCCAAGACATCATCCAGAACATCCCGCTGCGTCAATGCGTGAAATCTGGAGCGCGACAGCGTGTCCAGGCTGACATTGATCCGGTCTATCCCTGCTGATTTGAGCCGTGCGGCCATTTTGGCAAGCTGTGTGCCGTTGGTAGTGAGAGACAATTCCTGCAGGCCAGAGTGCTTGCGCAACCTGCCTGCCAATTCAGCCAGCCTCCCGCGCAATAAGGGTTCACCACCGGTGAGTCGAATCTTCGCGATGCCGAGGCGGACAAAAATCCCGGCCAAGCGGTCAAGTTCTTCGAAGCTTAACCAATGTGCTGGTGCTTCGTAGTCACCATGGCCTTCAGGCATGCAGTAAGAGCAGCGCAGGTTGCAACGGTCTGTTACCGATATGCGCAGGTAATCGATCTTGCGGCCGCAGGCATCTACAAGCAGTCCCATGGTGTTATCGCCCAAATTGCTGTTAGAGACACAAAAACTTGCTCTTCCAGAAGATTGCCCGTGGTGACGGTAAGCTTCTAAGCTGCCAGTAGCCCTCTCATTTGGGCTGGCATGACTCTGCCGAGTGCTCAGCATGGCGGCGCAATTGCCAAGGCCTCTTGCGCCGCCGCGTTTGCCTATTGGAGTTTGGCAGCCTTGATGTCGCCGTCTGCGCCCAGTCCCAGCATGTAGCCGAGTGATACGTGATGGAAACGGCCAGTGGCCTTGTCTGCGTGAATGGCAAATCCTACGGGAACCGCCTTGCCGTCGGCCAGAGCGCCATTCAGCTTACGCACGAACGTTACCGTGTACATCCCCCCCTTGATTTCACTTTGCGCCTTAACCCCCGCCATTCCGCCCTCCATGTTGCGTTTGTCGGAGACCACTCCATCGACGGGTTTGCTGCCTTTTCCGCTCTTCCACTGCATAAGCTCATAGGTACCGCTCTTCGCGTATTTCGTTTTCTTGTCATCGGCTCCTGGCATCGTGCGCGCATCGCCGTGACAGCTTGCCCAGCAACCGAGCTGAGCACCGGCGACAATCTTGCCGCCAGCATCGAGCGCAATCTTGTCGTTTGCAAACATCACTGCCGCCTTGACGTCATTATCTTTATCGGAATGATCGGCGCCTCCAGCGGGCGGGGTGAATGTCATGCGAATGTATAGATACTCCTTGTCATAGGCGGCTTGCACCCCTACCGGGAAGCTGACGGTTGCAGGCGCGGCCTTCGGTTCAATTTCCTTGCCTGCCAGTCGCTTCATATCGAAATTCAGACCGCCCTTCTCCTCATGGCAGCCCACGCAGCTTTCGCCCTTGGTCAGCCCAGTACGGCCGCTATGGTCAGATTTCTTCATCACCCATTCGATAGGGGTTACTCCAGGATGAAAAACGTGGATTTCACGTTTCGGAACCTTGGACCAATCCGGAGCGGCAATGGCCGAGGCGGATCCAACTGCAAGCAGGATCACCATCAAGAACTTGGAAATTTCGATTTTGTACATATGTGCTCCCAAACGTAAATTGTGTTGAGTGACCGCCGATTACTCGTCGTCAGGCTCTTCAGGCATGTTTTTCGGCTTCTTGTGTGCAATGCCCTTGTGGCAGTCGATACAAGTCTTATTGTCGCTTTGCGCTATTTTGTGCATCTTGGATGCACGATTTTTCTGCTTTTCAGTATCCATCCCATCGAAGCTGTGGCAGTTGCGACATTCACGCGAATCGGACTTTTTCATGCGATCCCATTCGTGCGTAGCGAGTTCAAGACGCTTTGCCTCAAATTTTTCCGGCGTATCGATCGTGCCGGCAAGCTTTCCCCAAATCTCACCGCTTGCCTTTACTTTTCTCGCCATCTTGTGAGCCCAGTCCTTCGGCACATGGCAGTCCGAACAAACTGCCCGTACACCGGTTCGATTGGAATAGTGGATGGTCTGCTTGTATTCCTCATAAACGGTGTCGCGCATTTCGTGACAGGAAATGCAGAATTCAAGGGTGTTGGTCGCCTCCATCGCGGTATTGAATCCACCCCAGAAAACTATCCCGCCAACGAATCCAACAAACAATAGCGAGAGCAATGAGTATTTGGCGCTTGGGGAACGTAATCGCTTAATAAATTCTTTCATAAATCACCCTTGTTATTCTCCTAGCTCTTCTTTCAATTCTCTTAAATTAGCAAGCGCAAAGCTTTCTGCAAACTCAGCAAGAGTGACGAAGAATGGGGTAGTCACCTTTTCGGCGATTTCCCTCCGCACCAATGGCAACCAAGCACATAGGTGCCGCTCCAGAAAATCCTTCTGCGCCAACTTGTAGGCATCAGCCGACATGCCTTCGAGATGGGCCTGTGCCTGTTTCAACGCAAGAAACTGCATGAAATCAAGTTCTGCTGTCAGAGTGTCTTCAAGCTCATTGCCTTTGCTATCGACCTGCAAGCCGAAGTTGCTGTAAAAACCCTTCAGTTCGAGCAATAAATTTGGTCGGTCCGATTTAAATATGTGAACACCTTCATTCAAGGAGGCGCTAGGTGATGGCATATTGGTCTCGAATGCACTCAAGAACTGTGATTCGAATACTTCGCGCGAGCAGGCAAGTTTCAACCCAGGAGCAAGTACCTCATTAAAATGCTCCAAGAGTTCAGGGGAACATACCCCGAGTTCCTGACGGATTTCATCAATAAACTTGCCGTCCGAAAATCCCTGATAACCAGATTCGTCGGGATATCCAAATCCACTGGCCAACAATGAATAAATGTGGCTTCGGCATAACGCTTTATCGGCCGCCAAGACGAGTCGATCGTCGGTAATACTATTCATTACATTCCCCAGCAATGATTATCATAAACTCATACGGAATTAATTACTCCGGTTCGGGCGCGTCTTCCTGAAGCTTTGTCCTTACATCGGGTATCGGGCCGCCTTTAAATACGCCCCGGAGTTTGAAATGCGTATGAATCGGGTTTTTCTGCCCCGAAGCCATCACTGATTTCATGTAGTCAAAGCGATATTTCGCATCGACATTCGGCGTAAATGGGGTGTAGGGTGGTTTCGGTTGATGGTGAGTTGTCGTTCCTCCCTCGTAATTCAGGTGGCAACGTACACAAGCTTTTTCCATGTCGAAGTTTTGACCTGCATCCACCAACAGCTTTCTTTCGGTCATGGCCCCTTGGCTCTTGAGCCGATCACTCGCCTCTCCATGCAGGTTGCGATACTTTCCTCCTGCTCCATGGCATGACTCGCATGTAACGCCAACAACCAGTTTCATGTCATCCGGCGAAGCATTCATGGCAAATCCCCCAGGCAGTCCGTAGCCGGTGGTATGGCAGCCAATGCAGTCTTGATCTTGCGTGTAGTCCTTGGCCGGATCCAATTTGGCTTTTCTTTTCGTATCAGCCTTAACGTTGGGTTTCAGGGACTCAAAGGCTTTGGCATGTGCCGATGTCCGCCAGGTATCACCCTGGGCATCGTGACACTTTGTGCATGCGCGAAAGCCTAAATATTCGGTCTGTTGGGCTACGCCCATGCTCGGCATCGCGGTAACGAGCAACGTGCTTAACAGAGCAACGATTCTTTTCATGACGGATATCCTGTTTTCATTGATATAGGACGGGCGGCCGAAAAGACGGCCGCCCGTCATTTCTGCTCAGGTCATAGGCGAAATCATCATGTCCGCACTGCGTCGGCCGATCAGGATGTCCATCAGTTCAGACGGCTGGTTCTTGATCTTTTTCTCGCGTTCGGCCTGCAGCGTCTTCAAAACCTCGCGGACCTGCTTGCCAAACAACTGTTCAAGCTGAGTCATCGAAATTTTCGGGTCGGCGGTATGTTCGCCATTCGGCATTTCTACGCGCGGTCCGAGAACGGGAGGGACATAGAACACGTTGGGTTCGGTGCCGTACTCGGGGTGCAAAGGCAGTGCCACGCCGAACCGCTTGACCAGCTTGAACACGGAGCTTTCTTGGTCATCGATGAAGCCGACATGCATGGCTCTTCCCGCACACTGAGCAACGCATGCCGGTGCAACCCCTTTTTCAATCCGCGGGAAGCAACCGATGCACTTGTTGGCTTTATTGACCTGAGCATTAAAGTATGGTTTGGCATATGGGCAGGACTGGATACATGCCTGAGCCCCTTTGCACTTCTCCTGATGGATCACCACCAGGCCGTCTTGCTCGCGCTTGTATATCGCTTCATTCGGGCAGGCTTCAAGACATGCCGGCTTGGCGCAGTGGTTGCACATCCGCGGCACATAGAAAAAGGAGTTGTTGGGATATTCGCCCGCTCCCTGATCCTCATCCCAATTGGGAGCAGACCGAGGCGTCGGACTCGGTCGCGCTCTTTCCTTTTTCCCTTCGAAAAGCCGACCGGCGTAGTCGAATTCGAAGGGAACGCCATAATCGATCATCGGCGGAATCTTCCCTTTCTGCAGGACTCCATCCTTGTATCCACCGCCCTTGCTCTGCCAGTTTCTTGGATACCCCAAACCTGGGGCGGTTTCGACATTCCGCCAATACATGTAGTCCTGTCCAGGTCCACTAGTCCAAAGAGTCTTGCATGCGACAGTGCATGTCTGGCAGCCAATGCACTTATTCAGGTCGGCAACATATGCCAATTGGCGTTTAGGCGACTTCGTCATATTTGACATGATTCGAATTCCTTATTCTGTTCGACGGCAACTGGGCTAGAGACTGATCGGAGTTGCGCCGATATAGCGTTTCACATCGACACGAACGTCTCGCTGGGTGCCGCCCGGTCCGTAGTAGTTCGGGCGAAACACCAAATGTCCGTAGTTGCCCACCAAGTGCGTTGGCGTGATGCGGACGGGGCATACGCTTTGCGTGCTGCCTTCGAGGAGATCCATGTACAGTTCCGGGGTGTGCCACATGGAGACGCGGCCACGTTGCTCACCGGCACGGATCTTGGCCCGGCAGATCACCTTGCCGTGGCTATTCCAGATTTCTACCCAGTCGTTGTCCTTGACTCCAATTGCCGTGGCATCGATCGGCGAGATTTCTACGCAGGGACCGCCGCGCTGAAGCCGTAGCATCAGCACACTATCCTTGAAGGTCGAGTGGATCGAATGACGACTGTGTGGCGAGTTGAAGCGGAAGGGGAATTTGTCCGCATCGACCGGAGCCTTGTAGGTCGGCAATTCGACACCCATTTCGAAGAACACTTCATGGTCCAGATAGAACTGCTGGCGCCCCGTGAGTGTCGGCCAAGGCTTCTTGTCGACAATGTAATTCTGGAACGGGGTATAGGGCACGCCTTCCTTCATCGGCGAAGTCCAATTCGCCTTGAAGCGCTGCGGTTTTTCCCTCAGCATCTGGAGCGTAATGCCTTTCGAATGGGGGGCAGTGTCCAGAATGTATTGGGCAGCAGCCTCATCCTCGGCCAACTTGCCGTCCATGGTCATCTGGTTCCACAGGTTCGTCAGGTCGCGTGCCCACTTGAATTGTTCGTCGTAAAACCTCTCAAAACTCTTGCGCTTGGCTGACATTTCAACGCGTTTGGCGAGTGCGAGGAAAATCTGCCAATCGGTCTTGGATTCCCACATCGGCTTGATTGCCGGTTCCGTCATGTTGATATAGGTGTGCTCGGCGGTGACGTTGAGGTCGAGCTTTTCGTACCAGTGAGCGGAAGGCAGCACAACATCCGAATACAGCGCCGTTGAGTCCATGCGGATATTGATGTCAACAATCAAATCCAGCTTGGGCCAGAGATTGCGCAAGACATATTTCTGTCCCTTGGCTTGGTTTAGCCAGTTGCCGCGATAGACGATAAATACTTTGGGATCTCTGCCGTCTCGAGGGTAATTCGGCATTTGGCGCGTATCGATCGCGTGCTTCAGATACTTGTCGGTATCGATCCCGACATTTGCCATCTCGTCGTTAACTTCGGCATGGATGTAAGTCCAGATCGTCGTCTGGCAGGACCGTTGCTTCGCAGGGCCTTCGGGGAAGGCGAGAGCAGCCACACCCGGCAGGAAGACAGGCTTCCACTGTCCGATGTAATGATTCATCCCGCCGCCATTCTTGCCTTCGCTGCCAACGAGTGCGGTTAGCAGATGCATCGCACGTAACAGCACGTCGCTGTAATACCAGTGCATAGTGCCGCCACCGCAAATGATCATCGCCGGCTGCGTTGTTGCATACTCTCTGGCCACTTCAATGATGGTCTTTGCCGGCACCCCGGTGATTTTCGCTGCCTTGGCGATATTGTTGTCGGCCTCGATGCGCGATTTCAGAATTTCGAATACTGGTCTGACTTCAACTGTATTTCCATCCTGCAACTTGACCTGAAATTTGCCTTCCAGGGCGGGGTCCAGATTCTCCAGGGCGATATAGCCCTTTGGGAATGTATGGGTGTTCCTTCCCATAAATGCGACAGGCGGAGCTTTTTGTTCTGGTTGGTCGCCCCAGGAACCTTTCGTGATTACCGGCTTGCCAGTCTTGCTGTCCCAAATATAGAACTTATCTTTGGATCCCCCGGCAACCACATCAGCTTCACGTAAGAACCGCTTGGTGTCCCTTCTGATCAAATACGGTAGATCAGTTTGTTCCTTGAGGTTGTGGGCGTCGTAGAGCTTTTCCTTGATGATCACATGCGCCATGGCCAGTGCGAGGGCGCCATCAGTACCGGGCAGAGGGTGAATCCAACGGTCCGCCTTGATGGTAGAAGAGTTGAAATCCGGGGAGATGCTGACTACCTTCGCGCCGTTCAACTGCGCCTCTGACAGGAAATGCGCATCTGGAATACGAGTCTGAGTGGGGTTTGCCCCCCAGAGGATTATGTATTTTGAGTTGAACCAGTCGGAGCACTCCGCTGTGTCGCCCTGGACACCGCACGTCTGTGTCTGACCAGTGGGATGGTCACCGTACCAGTCAAAGAAGGTATGTGTATGGGCGCCGATATAGTGCGCAAACCTGTGTCCAGCAGAGAACGATACTGGTGCTGAGGCCGGAAGAGGTGAGTAGACACTGATGCAATCGGGAGAGTGATTCTTGATCGTGTCGATTATCTTGTCTGAGATAAGGTCTAGTGCCTCCTCCCACGTGGCACGCCGCCACTTGCCCTCCCCGCGTTCGCCAACCCGGATCAAAGGATATTTCAGGCGATGCGGACCATACATGTAGTGGTGTGCGCACTCCCCCTTGTTGCACCCCCGGGGATTCAATTCCGGGATATTCGGCATCGGCGGAATGTCCTTGGACTGCTCCTCGCGAATGACCACACCATCTTTCGTATAAACGAAGTGCGGGCAAGCCCCAGTACAGTTGATCAGGTGCGCTCCGCGAGTTTTCTTGTCCCACGACCACTGGTTGCGATGAAAATTTTCCCAGCCCGAATATTCGAAGGCGCCGGATAAATCCATGGTGGCCGCTAATGTTTTGAAGGTAAGTGAATTACCCAGCAGAGTGGCGGCGGATGCCTTCAAAAAATCTCTGCGACTCAGTCGTGCCATTTGTATTCTCCTAGATCCACAACTTGCATTCTGCTGACTACCAAACGGTATTCGGCAGACAAGACATCCGTTCTTGCTGAAGACATTTCAAAGGAAATCGTGCCTTCATATGTGCCTACACCGTGCGCAGCGGTTGCGCACGGTGTGTCGGGCATTTAGCGTCCCATGGACAACGTATTCACGACGCTGTCGAACGACTGAATCGTGCCCAGTACGGTGGGACTGCCCCAGCGAACGTGGTATTTGTTCTCGGGGACCTTGGCAAGCGCCAGCATCAGATTGTTGAATGCACCGAGGTCGGCGGTTTCGAAGTAGGTGATGAAATCGGTATCGTCGAGGCCGGTCGAGTGATAAAGTTTCCGTTTTACATTGACCAGATTGGCCAGCGTCGGCAGGGTATGGGTCTCCATTTCCTTGAGACGTTGCTCGTCGGTCAGATTCCACCAGTCCGCATTTTTCTTCACGGGTATCACGAAGGCGTAACGGGGTGTTGCGTCGCTATAGGTGGCGCCAGTCAGACCGGCGTTGAGATTTGGCGATTTATCTTTTGTGATGTAGTTCAAGGCCTTCGTCATGCCGACCAGGTTCTCGGTCACCTCGGCATTCATACCAAAGCGTGTGGCACGGAAGTCAACCAAAAATGCCTGGGTGGCAGCCATGTCGTAAGAGTGGATTCGCAGGAAAAAGTCGCTCTGTGCCTCGAATCCCCGTGTCAGGTAGGCTTCAGCCTTGACCTTGTCCTTATATTTCTCAACAACTGCGACCACCTCGGCAGCCGCCCCCTTGCGTTCGGCCATGGACAGCTTGTAGTAGTCAGGACGCACCTTGTAGGTGGAGAAATTCCCGAAAACCCCGGGTGCGGTAAGAATTTTGGTCATGTCGGGCATGGCCATTGGCGGCTTCGCATCCATGTTGGCTTGTTGCGCCTGCGAACTGCCCACCGACAGTAGTGCCATGAACGTTAGCAGCAATCCTGTAGACTTGCGCATTGTGAACTCCCTTTCTGGTTGAAGATGGTTCGGGTCGAAATAACGTCGCAAACTGGGTGTAAGGATTGGAACAATGTTGGCGACTCAACAAATAATTCGCACCTAATCCCATGCCGGTTACAGGGTCGTTAAAATTTATTTTCTAAAAAGTTCCCGGAAATTTCCGACTTTTTTGTTCGGCTATTTGTAACCAACATCCCATATGCAACGAACTATTACTCAGATGCGCTTGAACAAAACTGAGTCGCTCCTGCGCGAGCGCTTGGTTTCTGGCTTGGAGGGGGATGAAAAAGCTTACTTGATCTTCCTCAAGGACTTGAGTACGCATTTGCGGGCATTTTTCCGCAAGAGACTGACGCAATTACCAGACGAAGTAGAGGATTTGGTGCAAGAAACTCTGTTGGCAATCCATAACCAGCGACACACCTACGATGCTGGGCAGCCATTGACATCATGGATTCATGCGATCGCAAAATACAAATTCGTCGATTTCCTCCGCCGCCGAGCCGGTCGCGAGGCGCTCAACGATCCGCTCGACGACACGAGCGAGTTGTTCGCCGCATCGGATTCGGAGGCGGCCGATGCGCGCAGGGATGTGCTGAAGATGCTCGACTTGTTGCCAGAACGCCAGCGCCTGCCGATTCAGCACGTCAAGATCGAAGGGTTGTCCATTGTCGAAGCGGCAGACATTACCGGTATGTCGGAGTCGGCCATAAAGGTCGGGATACACCGTGGCCTCAAGGCACTCGCGGCAATAATTGGAGGGCTCAAATGAAAACCGACGATTTAGTCGTCATGCTTGCCACCGGGGCAGGAATTGCGCCAAAACATGTTGCCGCGCGTCGCTACACTATCGCGCTTGGATGGGGAATGCCGATCTCGTTTGCGTTGATGCTGACCACCATCGGTTTGCTGTCGGATATAAAGGGCGCTCTGGTACTTCCGGGATTCTGGATCAAGTTTGGCTTTGTGGTCAGCCTTGCCGCTGTTAGTCTGCTGGCCACACTACGTCTCTCCCGTCCTGGCGCCGATCGGAAGTCCCTACCGGTCATGCCGTCTCTTCCTGTGGTCATTCTGTGGGGGCTCGCTGTTGTCACTTTAGTGCAGACGGATTCCGAACTCAGGATTCCGCTGCTAATGGGACAAACCTGGGCTGAGTGTCCTGGACTTATCGCGATGCTGTCGTTGCCAATATTTGTTGCGACACTTTGGGCAATTCGGGGCCTTGCGCCGACAAATCTCCGACTTGCCGGCGGCAGTGCCGGGCTATTTGCCGGCGCTGCGGGCGCGTCCATCTACACCCTGCACTGCCCGGAGATGGACGCACCATTCATAGCCGTTTGGTATTTGTCAGGGATTCTTATTCCAGCAATTGTCGGATTGGTGCTTGGCTCTCGTTTGCTGCGCTGG
>JACCEE012307295.1_pt1 | contig 17485 bp, 17 predicted proteins | sample 7449931 | NCBI WGS metagenome assembly JACCEE01 (sample SAMN15323457, study PRJNA562643) | freshwater metagenome | isolation source: river surface water | place: USA:Blue River Watershed | collected 2017-08-19 | reverse complement strand
TACTGGATGGGTGAAGCTGAACTAGGAATAGGTGCTAACAACCAGCAACGCGAGCAGACTTAAGCGCACGCTTCTTTCAATAAAACTACCCCATCCTCGGCATTCTGAACGGCAGCATGCGCTGCACTACCGGTGATACCAGTCGCGGCACATTCAATGTTTCATGCACGCTAATCACATCTTGGCCGAATAAGCGACTCTTCAACACCGAGCGTTCGTAAAACGGTGTGTCTTCCAACATATCGATCACTTGTACCGGTGCGTCACCCTCACTGCGCATACGACGTGGAATACGCCAACCCGTAAGTTCTAGGTTCTGCCTCGGTGGTGGAACAAATTCTTCGATAGCGCCATCCTGCGCAAAGCGCACTCCTATTAAACGATCATTGCCTTGTTTTTTTTGTACGTCATAAATTACCGCTGTTGAACCATCGGCAAGCGTAGCGCGTGACCAATCCCATTCTTTAAAGGGTTCACTGATAGGTTCATCACCTTCATTCGAATCAAGATAGGCGTGACCTTTCCAGCGCTGATTCGGTTTTTCTAAATCGACTTCAACTCGCGCGCACGGCGCTAACGGCCCCCAACGATGACGACCACCATCGTCCAGCGCAGTACAAAAAGTTGAAAGTGATTCGGGATACACACGCACTTTGCCGCGCACTGAAAAAGGAATCGGCACACCGATTTCAGAAATATCAATTTCCAGATGATCACCATGCCACTGCAAACTGCTAGGACCTATCGTGAAATTATGCGCATCGCGCGAGATGCTGCGACGACCGCGCTCGGTCATCGTCCAACGACGATTGCGACCATATAACGCCACATTCAACGAACAATAATTTTCCGGATCTGCTGCACCGCGTTTTAATGCCGAGCGATAGTACGGCGAGAAAACGCTACCAACGAACGCAATAATGCTTAGTCCATAGTTGCCGTCGTCGCTGAGCGCGTCGACATACCACCAGAGATAACCACCCGACGCGACTTGCTGGTCGAATCGAGGTGCGCCATGAGCGTCGCGGCCGCCAACTGTCCCGACATGGCTGCCATCGGTACGCCCGGCCCCGGATGCACGCTGCCCCCCGCCAGATACAGACCCGTGATCGGCGTGCTCGCTCCCGAGCGCGCAAACGCTGACATCCATCCGTGTGTCGCCATCCCATACAGCGCTCCCCCGCTGCCCGGAAACATCCGATGAAAATCGCTCGGGGTTGTTCGCAGCGAGTTGTGCTGCATGCGCTTGATAGTCAGACCGTAACGGGCCAGCAGGGAAAAAGAATGGTGCTCGCATGCGTCAATCTCCGATTCAGTCAAATGGCGACCGCCCTCAGCCGGCGCATTCACCAGCACAAGCAAACGATCACGTTCAGGTGCAGCCTCATCTAAGCCGCGATCCTGCGCACAAACATACACAGTGGGGGTTTGCGGCAAACGGCCGCGAGAAAAAATATCGTTGAATTCACGTTGATAGTCCGACTGAAAAAACACGTTGTGTCTATCCAGCGGAAAACCATCCGTTTCAGCATGCACACTCCAGGTCACCGCAGACAGCGAACGCTTGCTTGCTGAGAGAGACGGTGCTGCACGCTTGACTTGATTACCCAACAATCCTTGCGACAGCGCAGACGCATCACCATTAAAAACCACGCTATCGGCCGCAATAAATTCACCATCGGCCAAGGTCACGCCTGATACACGATCACCCACCGTTGCAATCGATGCGCATGGGGATGAGTAACGAATTTTTACGCCTTTAGCTTCAGCTAAACGCGCCAGTGTTTTTGCCAATGCATGCATGCCACCTTTTACGGCCCACACACCATCAAGCTCAACTTGCGTAACTAACATTAAGGTCGCTGGTGCTTGCCATGGCGAAGATCCGCAATACGTCGCGTAGCGTGCAAACAATTGCTGCAGTCTGACATCATGAAAATGCTGGCGTAATGCATCCCATAAATTACTCATTGGGCCTAATGCTGCTAACACTGCTAAACCGCGCAATCCCAGATCACCAGACATACTCGTTAATGTGGGTGATTGCGAACGTATAAACGGGCCTTCCAACGCGTCATACACAGCGCGTGCCTGCTTACAAAATTCCATAAAGCGTTTAGCTTCAGCAGGACCAGCAAAACGGGCGATCGCATCGCGCGATAAATTCGGATTCGCAAATAAATCCATGCGCTCGTTTTCACTCCACGCATGACGTGCAAGCACTGGCAGTGCTGTTAATTCCAATTCATCTTCTAAATTTGTGCCCGCTTGTGAAAAGATTTGCTCAAATATCCAGCGCATCGTAAACACAGTGGGGCCGCTATCAATCGCTGCACCATCGACCAATGGTTGGCGCATCTTGCCGCCGGGTGTAGCAGCGGCTTCGACTAAGGTCACTTGAAGATTACGATCGGCGAGTTGTAGTGCCGCCACGAGGCCAGCGACACCGGCACCCACCACAACTACGCGATGCTCATTCAATGCGCTAGCCAAACTGTTTTCCTTTCCATTGGCCCTGCATGTGAATAGGCGCAAAACGCACAAACATGGATTCAGAAAAAAATTCGTGATTCCAAGCCGCGCGTATCGCTTTCATATGCGCACCGGTACGCGCGTAGGCATCCATCGCAGCGGTGTTTTTCCACAAGCTAAACGTCGCTTGTCGAAACACGGGCGCTTCACCTAAACCCACTGCTAAATCACAGCCATCGGCAGTCATCAAATCTTTTTGTGCATCGGGCGCGTATCGCCAAAAAGCGGTTGCTGCAGCAGGTCGTATTGAGGCTCGCGTTAGTGTCGCCAACATGGCATCAGGCGCTATCGCTTCGCTTGGTGTTAGCGACACACCATCCCACGAACCACGCACACTAGCAGGTCGCAAAGTCGAGATAAATAATTCCTCACTGCGTTGGCGGTAGGCTGCAATCACCGGCGCCTCTTCAACAAACTGACTCGCTTCATCAACCGAATCAAATACGCAAAACATGCCTTGATGGGCTGGGCTCGGGGTTAAACCAAAACCACCATCGACACCACTGCCCAAGGTTTTCATGAAACGCAATCCGGGTGCAGGGTCAGTAAACCAACTACCAAAGGCGATACGATTCCAACCCCAGCTCCAATAGCGAGGACGAATTTTTGCAAGGAGGATAAGAACTGTTCCGTTAAAAACTTGAACGTTGCGACTGCTCGTCTCATCAGTGTGCGCCACTGCCTGAGGGGCCCGGTCCTCTTGGGAAGTCATGCTCATAAGAGGGCCTGCTTCATCGTTTGCTCCGCTTTAAATGACGCGAGATAGCTAGAACAAAACGATCCCGGCGTGCGCCGGGATCTCACTTCACTGTGTAGCAGGCGTTAAAAACGCACGCTACGAATTACTTATTTTCTGCAACCTGAGCAGGCTTACCGACTAATTCCGGATGATCTTTAATCATAGGGAAACCATACAAAGGTTTATACGCGCCTTGGTGACAGGTAGCACAACTCACTTTAGCGACATCACCCCCAGGACCTTTACGATCAATCGGGAAGGTCTCGGTGAGCGGAACCATGTACGCATTGTTCACATCACGCGCCATACGAATACCGTGATACGCAGTAATACGTTGTGGCGGACTGCTTTCCCAACTTTGGAATGAGCGAGTGTTGTGACAGAAGGTGCAATTCACACCCAATGAATTCGACATATGCGTCATCAGACCGTAGGTCCACTCCGCTTGCTTGGTCGAACTACGGTTACCCGATGGTAGAGGTGTTGGACCATTCACACGGATCGGCTTATCTTCCAGCAGATACGGTGTCAGCGGATCGGTAGGCAGCGACGATAAATTCACATGCTTACCGGGCACATTCTGACCAGCATTGTCACCAATGAAATCAGCGCCTTTATTTTGTGGCAGCGGTGTGAACCACACTTGCTGAGGCACAGGATTACCACGATGGCAGGTATAGCACGTCACGCCAGTGTTGCTAACGTGTTGCTGCCAGTTGCTGTTGATATGACGTGTCATCTCAATCATCTTGCGCGCGACGACTTTGGTGTACTTCGAGTCGTCCGCAAGATTTTCCAGATTGTGGCAATACGCACAGCCATCTTTTGGGGCAACCCAGGTGGTCATGGCTGTCATCAAACGAATGAAGTTACCGGCGGACAGATCACCCAGTACTTGCACGTTCTTGTAACTTGCTTTGGCCGTCGGTCCACCATCAGGTAATGGTGGTGACGATGGCGGAGCTGTATTCAACGCATCTTGTTTTTCAACGATACGCGGGTTGTAGACCTGAACCATACCGGTTCCGCGATAACCCGTTTGCACGCTATCCATACCAGGCCGCTCGAATGGAGCTTCCTTGCACGATGCCAGCAACAACAGTCCCAGCGTTAAGGCCGAAGCCACTTTAAGTGTTCTGAAAATCATGGCTTGGCTCCTTGCAGCGTAGCGGGATCAATCACCGGACCCCATACCTGCGGATAAGGTGGAGCAACGCCATGTTTGACGGCCCACAGATACCAGTTGTCGACAACCGTACCGGTCAACAGAATGCCGATGCCACCTGTTAATGGGCACAACACAGCAAACCACCAAGCCCAACGGTGTATCGATTCCATCGTAGCGTTAAAGCCCATGGTCCAACGCCAGAACAAAGCTGCACGTTCCGTTGCTGTACCGCGATCAATAATTTGTTCAATCTCGCGCTCACCGCCGTAACGACCCACTGCAAGAATCGTTGCGCCGTGCATCGCAAACAACAGCGCTGATCCATACAAGAACGCAATCGACAATGCATGGAAGGGGTTGTAAAACAAATTACCGTAGCGCAGAGAAAACGCAGCAGTCCAATCCAAGTGCGGGAAGATACCGAACGGTACGGCTTCGCCCCAGCTTCCCATCAACACAGGACGGAACAAACCCAATACTAAGAACAACCAAATCGCAGCAGCAAATGCCCACGCGACATGCGTACCCATCTTCAATGCTTTAGCGCGGCGATACACATTCGCCCACCACAGCAAAACAGAAATCGTTAAGAACAAACCAGTGATCTGCCACCAGCCCCCTTGGTTCAACGGTGCAAGTCCCAAACCATTACCGGGTGCAGGTGGTTCAAGCGCTAACCAGAACAACAGGCGCACAAACTGCACCGGATCCCAATTAACTGAGGCCAGCATGTTAAAGCCGATGATGTTGAACGCGAGCGTGCCAAACATCAACGACATGATGCCGAGAGGGCCGAGATAAATCGGACCAATCTGCGCATTACCAATGCGACCTGCGAGATGCAGTAAGAAAGGTTTACCGGTGCGTTCAACTGTCGAGTCATGCAATTCGGTTCCGTGATGCACGGGACCCGCGACCTGCACAGCAGTAAATAAATTTTGATAATCAGCCATGGTGCTGTCTCCTGTGTCGCTCTATCGGTTCCAGATCGGCATGTTCAGCCACCAGCTCCACCATTCGGGCCAACCACGACTCCAAAATGGACCAGAAATTACTATGCACAGCGCAGAGAACAGCACCGCTGCCAGTGCAAGAAATAAACCTAAACGGTGAATACCCAGCGTGCCGACCGAGTAACCGATCAAATCGCGGAAATAGGTATCTTCATGCTCAGGAGTTTTGACAACTTCACCTGGGCCCGGGTTAGTGGACGAGAGCACCAGACCGCCGTGCATCGACAACGCCAATGCCGTAGCGAAGAAGAAGCTAATCGCAATCATGTGCGCTGGGTTGTAGTGGAAGTGCAGGTATTGATAACCGACGTTCGACACCCAATCCAAGTGACTGAAAATCCCGTAAGGGAAACCGTGACCCCACGCACCCATCAAGATCGGACGAATCACGACTAAGGTCACATACGCCAAGATAGCAATCGAGAAGGCAAACGGTACGTGATATCCCATACCGAGCTTGCGACAAATTTCTACCTCACGCATCGCCCAGGAACCAAACGCTCCGATGGCACATACCGTGATTAATTGCCACAACCCGCCTTTCATCAACGGCGCAAAGCGCAAGCCGTACGAAAGATCAGGTGGCGCAATACTGATTTGCCACAGATTCCATGTGGGACCTTGCGATGCACCCCATAGAATCAATGCCGTACCTAGGAAGGCGAAAAACACAGTCGTGACTCCGAAAAAGCCCACATAGAACGGGCCAATCCAAAAATCAAACAGGTCACCCCCCACCAGGGTTCCTCCGCGTATGCGGTATTTTTTTTCAAACGTCAACATGCCCATGTTCGAGCCCTCCTGCAAAGGATGATCAATGTCATCCCCTGAATATTCTGTTTAAGGCAGATGCTGACAGCCAGTGACCATCGGCATCTACCCACCACTGTGAAAGTGGATTTATGTCGATGCTTTTGGCATCGGTGCGTTCTGTGCTGTCGCGGCAGGTTTTGCACCGTCCAGCCAGTTGAACTTGTTCGTTGACAGAAGGATGAGATGAATCATCGCAGCCAGTCCAAACAAAAAGATCCCTTGAACCACCATGGCTCTGAGGGGATCGTAAAGGCGCCATACTCTCCACATGGTTCCTACTCCCTAAAGTGTGTGTGACATGAACGAGTAGACCGCAGCCTGAACACCACCAAACAAGGACTTACAACTTTCTGCTCCGGGCAACCAGCTACGCCACGGCATTCCCGTTAGCGAACCAACGAGTGCAATGGTGAATACAACGGTGAAACCGAGAACGAAAACCATCCAGAAAGTCAGACTAGGTTCTTTCATGGATCTTTCCTCATTAAAGTGTGTGTGTGCCATGGTGTTACTCCTTTCGTTAGCGACGTGCCGTGATCAGACGAACCAGGGACGCCATGCCCATACCAAGATGTGCGCAATCACGGCAACCGCCGTAAATCCCACCATCCCCTGCATGTAATAAGCATGGAATTCCTGAGCCTCATCATCGGTCAGGCCGGAGATACTCTTCCTTTCAGCCATCAGAACGCTCCTTGAAATTGGCCTTGCAGCCAGTGGTGCGCACAGCCCCGCAACCCTGGGCATCCGCAGCGAACTGCCACGACATTCTTTTTGTGATTGGCGTCATTACATTCACGCCATTTCACCGACACGCATCGCATCACGCGATCGTGTTACGCGCTCAACCGATACGCTGTCTTCGCCTTCACGACGTGCATCGCGCTCGGCGCGATCACGCAATTGCTTAGCAACAGAGATCTGCACCAGTACCGGTTCAGCTGCGACAAATTCATTTAACAAATCACGCGCATCGTCGTCCCACAGCGTTTGTGCACGTGCTGGCGTAGGGTCAACCCTATCCATCTCTGTGCCCAACGGCAAAATGTGAAACAGCGCATCGAATAAACAATTACAAAATTCTTGAATCACATACGTCGCGCCTGCATACCCCATAAAAGGTGTGCCCGTGTGGCGACGAATAATCGCGCCCGGAAACGACGCAGGAATGAATGACGCTTTCATCGGTGATGCAGCACCACCTTCGGCCAGATACATGCGCTCGTTGTAACTGCCGTACATCACCAACGGTGGCTTCTCGCGCACCATAGTACGAATCGCTTCGCTATCCGTTTTTTCACCCGGCTTACGCGCCACCGCAAAATTACATGGCAAGCCCATTTCATCTTCTAAGAAATGACGCAGTCCGCGCGTGTAGGTTTCATTCGCCACCACAGCAAAGGTCGCGGTGGCAAAAAAATCTTGGGTGACTGAGCGCCACAAATCCCACACTGGTTTGATGGTGGTATGTTTTTCGCGCTCAATGAAAGGCTCGGGATCGAGATTTAACAACTCGCCCAACTTGCGTAAAAATTTTGTTGTGCTGTGTAAGCCGATGGGTGCTTGCAGATACGGGCGCTCAAGCGCTTCGCATAACATGCGACCAAATTCGCGATACATACAAATGTTCACATCCGCTTCAACCAGTCGCGCCACATCAGCCACATGACTACCGAGCGGGAACACCATGTTGACTTCAGCGCCTATGCCTTGCACTAAACGACGTATCTCAGCTAAGTCGCTAGGCATATTGAACGTGCCATAGCACGGGCCAATGATATTGACGCGCGGTTTTTCACCGGCAGGACGTTCAGCAAATGGTTTGCGTTGTGGTACATGACGCATGCCATATTCATTCCACAACCACAGCATGGCGCGATTCGCGCATTGCCATTGGTCTTCATCAATCGTGCGGGGCAAGAAACGTAAAATGTTGGTGCCTTCGGGCGTAACACCCCCACCAATCATTTCTGCAATCGAACCGGTGACAACGACAGCAGGCAAATCCGGATCGAGCGTGCCGTGCGCACGTTTCATCGAACCTTCTGTACCTTCGCGACCTAATTGTTCTTCCGCTAAACCGGTCACTACAATCGGCAACTCATGCGGAGGTAACGCATCGGTGTAATGCAACACCGACGTCACGGGAAGATTTTCGCAACCTACCGGGCCATCGATAATGACTTGCATACCTTTGATGGCGGTGAAGACATATACCGCACCCCAGTAGCCGCCTGCGCGATCGTGATCGATGACCTTCATATCATCTCCTCCGCTTTACGCTTCTTCGCCGCTTTTTCCATACGACGACGCGTCTCTGCACGGAACTCAGGACGATCAACCGGCACACCTTCCCACACACCGGCATGATCACCTTCGCCGGTATCACCGAAGAAAGCTTTCATCGTATCCATGCGGGGCTTATTCGACATCGCCGCATTAATCACTGTTGCCAATGAACCGGCACCTGCAGGTCCCATTAAAGGACGCGCAGAAATCAAGTTAGTGAAATACAGCGACGGGATAGAGAGTTCTTTCGCTGCCTGCACCACTGGCGTGGTACCAATCGCGATATCGGGTTTGAATTCATTAACCGCTGCAATATCTTGTTCGAGTGATGCGCGGTATTGCACATGTACACCGCGTGATTCCAACCAGTCACGATCAGCAGCGCTGTACGGTGTTTGCGGACATGCCGTACCCACGTAACGCAGATCGGCGCCGCTTTCGACTAACAAACGTGCGACTAATAATTCCGAGCCTTCGTAACCCGACAAGGTCATGCGACCTTTAATCGGCATCGCACTTAACGCACCTTTAATCGCAGGCAGCATTTTGTTTTTTGCCGCATCAATCAATGCTTGCTCAACATTGCATGCGTTGCCAATCGCTTGCAACCACGCTTCGGTACCGTCATGTCCCACAGGTGCAGAACCCACAGCGACACGACCAGCCGCATCAAATTCACGCAGGCTAGCGGTATAAAACGGATGAATCGCAGCGACTGCAGCGCAATCAAGCGCGCTATACAACTCACGCCATTCACGCGTTGGTACGACCGGGCCAGCCGCTAAGCCCATTAAGCTCAACATCATGCCGATGATCATCGGGTCAGCCGGGAACATCTCACCAAGTAGCGTGACGGTCGGTTTATCCGTAATTCGGTTGGTAGGTGCAGCAACCGGACCCGCACCAATTTCAGTACGCGCATAACGCAGCATCGCTGCAGCGAGTACGTCTTTCGCTTCTGCATGCGTAGGCACGCCAAAGCCCGGTACATCGATGCCGATTACGCGTACACCATTAATTTCTTTAGGAAGAATTTGTAGTGGAACACCACTCGCGGTGGGCACACACAAATTGATAATCACGATCGCGTCATAACGCGCAGGGTCCGCTTCAGCATGGACGGCATCGCGTATATCTTCAAACAACTTGCCGGTGACCAGTGATTCCGAATCAAACGGTACATAACCCACACTGCGGCGTGCGCCGTAAAAGTGCGAAGTAAATGTCAAACCATAAACGCAGCACGCCGAACCAGAAAGAATAGTGGCGGTACGTTTCATCCGCAAGCCAACGCGTAATGAACCAAACGCAGGACACATACTCTGCGGTTGATCATGCGGGCCCTTAGGATAATCCTGTGCGTACTGATCTAGCGTGTCACTTTTACCTGCAGCACGTGCTGCAGCAGCCAACTGATCTTTACCCGAATGGCAGCCGACACCGTCACCTTTTAAGGCATCGGGGTTAGCGACAATCGGAATCACAGGATGAGTCATGATTACACCTCGTCGTAAACAACTTCGAGCGTATGTTTAGTGACTTCTGCTTTACCCATCATGTCAGTGATGGTGGCAGGCTCGAGTACGACATCGCGACCGACGGTGTCCGCTGAAAATAATCCCAGCAACGCATCTTGCGACATAGGCTTAGGACGAACGGGCGGTGCATCCGCGACGTTTTGCGCCAAGGTAGCGAACAACTCGCCCCACTGACTTTCAGGACGGCCAATAATTTCGTAACTCGCGCTCTTGCGACGAATATCTTCATTCGCTGGAATCGCTGACAACACCGGTATACCTGCGTGTTTTGCAAAGGCTTGTGCTTCGCCCGTGCCATCGTCTTTGTTGATGACCATACCGGCTACACCCACATTGCCACCGAGCTTGCGGAAATATTCCACGGCTGAGCAAACGTTGTTAGCCACGTACAGCGACTGCAAATCATTACTGCCCACCACAATCACTTTTTGGCACATGTCACGTGCAATCGGCAAACCAAAACCGCCGCACACCACATCACCTAAGAAATCGAGCAAGACGTAATCAAAACCCCAATCATGGAAACCGAGTTTTTCGAGTAATTCAAAACCGTGAATGATGCCGCGACCACCGCAGCCACGACCGACTTCTGGGCCACCCAATTCCATCGCATACACGCCATCGCGCTTGAAGCAAACATCGCCAATCGCAACGGGTTCGCCAGCGAGTTTTTTCTTGGATGACGTTTCGATAATCGTTGGGCAGGCTTTGCCGCCGAACAGTAACGATGTGGTGTCGCTTTTGGGATCGCAACCAATCAATAAAACTTTTTTACCTTGCTGCGCCATCATGTACGACAGATTAGCGAGCGTAAAACTTTTACCGATACCGCCTTTGCCATAGATCGCGATGATCTGCGTTTCCTTTGTAGGCTCACCGGTATGCACTGGCGTTGGCTCTATTGCCGCTTCAGCACGCAAGCGCTCTTTTTGCATGAAATTAATCGGTGCTGCTTGAGGTTGGTTAGGCGTACTCATTGTGCAGTTCTCCAGTCAAGGATCATCTTTAGACAGGTGGGATCGGTGAAGGCCGTGCGATACGCTTCATCGGCATTCGTTGGGTTACTGCGGTGTGTAATTAGTCCGTCGAGTGAGAGCTTTCCGGATTCGGCGAGCTGACACACTGAAATAAGATCTTGCGGCTTCCATTGCGCAGCGACACGCAAGCGTGCTTCACGTAAGAAAGCAGGCGCAAATGAAAACGACAATGGTTGATCGTAAAAACCAGCGAGTACGATTTCACAACCGGGTGCACCACGCGCAATGAGTGAATCCAAAATCTTTGGATCGCCACTCACGTCGCAAATTGAACGGTAATTCGAACGCGTGTCGTCTTTAGGATCCACCACGTCGTAGCCCAACGCACCAGAACGGCGATCGGGGTTGGTTTCCCACACCACTGGCTTACCACCTGCGATAACAGCGAGGCGCGCGATCATACGTCCCAACACACCATGACCAATAATCAGTTCAGGGCTGGTCGTGCCCGGTGTTGATACCGGCACCACGTTCGCGTGATACGCCGTCGCGGCGAGTGCCAGCAACGTTCCGCGCTCGCCCAGCTGATCCGAGATACGCACTGCGCGCAATGCAGGAATCACCACACGTGATGCCGCGCCACCAAATAAACCTTTGACGTCACCAAAGCAAGCCGCGCCCGGAACGAACACCAGCTCACCTTCTTTGTAATTGGTACTGCGACCTGCTTGAGCCACGCGACCGACCGACTCATAACCTGGCACCAGCGGATAACCCATGCCCGGAAAGGTAGGCATACGACCAGACCACAGCAATTTTTCTGTACCAGTTGAAATCCCGCTCCAATGGATATCAACGACTAAGTCGTTGTCCGTCGGCTCGACGAGCGCCAGCTCTCTCACATGAAGTTTGTGAGGCTCTTCGACCACCACGGCGTGCGCGTTCATACCGCGCCCCTTGGGTGTTCTGTTTGATGAGCTGTCTCGTAATGCAGGTTGTTCATTGCGAACCTGTCGTTTTAGTCGTTACGGCGTTTGCCGATGTCCTTTTTCTGAAACGGCGCGGGCAAACCCGTGCCCTTTTCAGGGTGATGTGTCATTCTAAGCTGACGCGACATACTGTCAAGTAATAATTACATATAACCCTGTCACTGCGATGGGCAGTCAGTGCAAGTGATTGCTTTTTTTATATTTTTGAAGTGTTTTGGGATTTCAAGACCGTCGCCAGACTCCAGCGACGTGGTCGAGCTCAGAACGCCTCAGACCGCTTCGGCCACTAACATGCGCACTTGGAGCGGGATACGGGTGGGCAGTAGTCGGATTTTTCCGAAACCCGCTTTTCTCAGCAGATCGCTCAGTTGCTCGGCAGTGCGCGCCTGACCGCGACCCATCGCTAATAAATAGAAGCCAAAATACGCATCACCCATCGCTTCAGCGCCGGGTGTGCCCGACATAGGCTCGGCCAGCACCAGCGTTCCACCTGTAGGCAAGGCACGGCGTATCGAACTCAGAATCGTGCTCGCGCGTTCGTCGTCGTGATCGTGAATAACGCGCACTAACGATGCGATATCCGCACCCGTCGGCAAGGTGTCCGCTAAAAAGTTACCGCCGTGGGCTTGTGCTCGGTTGCTAATACCCGCGTTTTGAAAGCGCTGCTGCGCATTCGCCGCCACAGGTGGCAAATCAAACAGACTCATTTTTAAATGTGGGTGACGCTCGGCGACACTCACTAAAAAACGTCCCTCACCACCACCTACATCGAGCAAATGACGATGTCCGCTAAATGAAAACGCATCGAGAATTTCGGCTGCTACTAAGGGCTGCGACGCCGACATCAAGCGCGAATAACTAGCGACTTTTTCCGGTGCGATTTCAGCCGCACCAGTGAGCGCCGAATCGGCGGTGTAGGGGTAATACTCCGAGAGCGAAGGTGGTGGTCCAATGCCGCGCAACAACGACAACGGATCGGCCAGATCGGCATACAACACTGCATGGTGTTCAACCATAGCAATCACTGCTTCGTTGTCGACCAAGGGTGCGCCCAACATACCTAAGCCATAGCGTGTGTCGCCTTGCGCATCAAGGCCACGCTTCTCAACTAACCTGAGTGATTGCGCTGCAGTCAGCAAACGTTCTGCCGCTTCACGCGTCATACCAAACTGATGCGCTAACACCGACAAACTTTGCGGACCGCGTGAGAGTGTTTTGAATAAATCCAGTTTTACGCAAGCCGCCAACACCTGCGAATAGACAAAGCCCGCGACCAGATCGAATACCTCACGCGCATGACGATGCGCGATCGGACGCGTGAGCGCAAAGCCTGAGGCCGCCCGATGAAATGCGGGGCTAGAGAGCAACCGGTCACGCCAACCCAGCAACCAATCCGTGAACGACAGCGTAGCGGCCGCCATTACGTTAAGCCGAGACTCGCGTCACACTCGGTGCAACCCGACGTGTGAGCTCAACTGGAACCAGGCGTTTCGATTCTTGCCTCACCAGCGTGCGCAACTGCGCAGAACCGCGGCAACTAGGGATTGATGCGCTGGCATACGCGATGAGTTGATCGAAATACTGAATCGCTCCCGACAAACCTAGTTCAGCTGCTGAGCTAGGGCGACCGTGCGTTGCATCTTGACCCTGAGGCTTGCCCAGCGACTCCGCATCTAACGCCACATCGCGAATGTCATCAGCTACCTGATAAGCCTCGCCCAACCATTCGCCCAACGCCCGCCAAGGTCCTGCTGCTACACCGGCGGCATGCGCACCTGAAACAGTGGCGGCGACAAACAATGCGCCGGTTTTAGCGCGTTGATATTCAGTCAGTGCCACCCGCGGTTCGCACTCCCACGCTTGCCCCGCAACGATGCCACTCGGTGCGGCTACTCCGGCGGAGAGCGTGGCTACTAGTGGACCTAAACGTTCTGGTTTGGCGCTCGCAGCAACAGCTAAGCTCTGATACGCCGAAACAATCAACGCATCACCCGCCAACACGGCCAAACGCTCACCATAAGCAGCAAATACCGAAGGACGACCGCGTCGGGTCGCCGCATTATCAAAACAAGGTAAATCGTCGTGAACCAGCGAAGCGCAATGCATCAGCTCAATCGCTGCACCCGCTGCTGCAGCAATAGTTAAATCGTCAGCGCCACACGCCTGCGCGACCGCCAATGTCAGATGCGGGCGAATCCGCGCGCCACCGGGAAACACAGAATGACGGATCGCCGCCGCTAATCTGGGCGGACCGTCCGGGCCCTCTTGAGCAGCGACTGCCGCTTCGAGTGCCGCTTCTATGCGTTGAGTGTTATCCATGCTGTCTCCGTCTGGCGGTTTGGGGCGATTTGGGACGATTGAGGACTCTAAGTCCACGGTATCGGTGTAACTTAAAGCTGTCACTTGTTTGTGTCAAGCTAAATAGACACAAACAGGGGTTGATCGCTAGCAGCTTGTCATTTCGTAAAGAGTAGTCAGACCCGGGCCGCGCTCCCAAGAACGCTTGTCCGACCTCAAAAAGCCTCTGGGATGGATCACCTATGGTCACGTCTTTCCGGCGCCAGCCACCGGAGCGGACTAATTTTTAGGGAGACGTCATGGGGAATATCAGGTCGTACCGCAGTGCACGTGCACTACCAGTCCTCACACTGGCATTGGCAACGCTGCTGGCCAGTTGTGGCGGCAGCAGTAGCGATAGCGGTCGGGCTACTGCGCAAAGTGCCGGCACTAGCGTGGGCTGTCCTGAGGCAGGAATGCAATGCAGCGGCGACAGCATCATTCGCCTCGATAACGGCATTGCCGTCACCACTTCCGGCGTGCAGACCTATGCCATTTCAGCCAATGATTTGATGCAGCCCAACCCAGCACCGGGCAGCGCTTATGGCTTGCAACCGGCGACTGGCGGTCTGGCTGATTTACGCGTTAAGCGTGACGCCAGCGGCCAAACCGCAACGATCACACTCCTGCTATCGAGACTAGGGCTGTCATGGGATGGGATCAGCGAGCGGCCACTCATTATCGAGACCTTTGAAAAAAATCAGGGTCGCGTGCAACTCAACAGCGCAGGTATCGCCACGCTATTTGCACTGCCGCCGGCTACCGATATAAATTTTTATGACTATGCAAAAGTAGGTGCGGCCGCGACCCAAGCCAACTACGCCAACAATATTTATTTCCCGCGCAACGAACCAATACGCTGCCCAGCAAGCGCTCCGAATTGTCCTGCTAGCGAGACTGATGGCGTGCATACGCAAGCAGGTAATTGGCGTACCGGCGGCAGCAACCCCGACAATGTATGGGCGACTCGACTGCATGCTGATGGCGCGGTGCAAGCCGGATACGGTATCGATACCAATGGGCGACTGATTTTGTTACCTACGGCCGATGGCATCGGCGTTCCTTACCCTGGATTTAAGGGGTATCGCGATTATCACCAGTGGAGTTATGCCAGCGCCAACCTCGGTAGTTGGGTCACGCAAGACAGCGTGCTGATCACTGAATGGAATGGAAACAACGAACACAACAAAATGCGCCGTGGCTTTGTCGCTTTTGGTGATACCACCGATGTCAGCACCCTACCCAGCTCCGGTGTTGTGCGTTACACAGGTAGTTTGCATGGCTGGTTTACCTATGACAAAAATTTGGAATCACAAGTCATCGTTGGAGAAGTTGAAGCTAATGTGAATTTTTCTACTCGAACTCTCTCACTCACTTTCAGCGGCACTCGCGTTAATGAAAGTAGCATGACAGCCGTTCCCGTCTCACTCACCAGCACACTCAATTTAGGCGCTGCCGAGTTTGCTAATTACTTCAGCGGTATCGCATCGAACACGACATTAAGTGGCGGTGCTTCGGGTCGCTTTTATGGCGCAGTAGGCGCAGGTAGTAGTGGTACCGGACCCGCCGAGATTGCTGGAATATTTCAATTGCAAGGTGTGAGTAACGGACCAATAAGCATCGGGGGAGTATTGTTAAAGCGCATGTAGGCAATAGCGATGAAAATCAGCTCTGCATCACTTCATCTATAAGCCTCACACATTGCGTGGGGCTTTCTTCATGCGCGAGATGACCGAGCATAGGCCACACAACCTGACGTGCGTTGGGTAGCAACCGCGCTACCTGCGTTGCTTGTGACGGTGGCACCGTTAAATCATTTTCTGCCGAGACCAGCCATACCGGCAAAGTTAATTGGGGTAAGTCTCGTTCCAGCGCATCTAAATTCCAATTCGCCATCATTGCGAGTGCGGCTGATACATGCGTCGGATTACGCACCAATTGCGCATACAACTTCATACCTAAAGGATCTAATACGGATCCGGTACCGCGCACTAGTTTTTCAACGACGCTGTAATCCGTCGCTTGCCATGCAAAAAATCGTGCAGCAAATGATCCGGCAGAGAGCAAACGCGCAATCGGTGAAAACAACTGCCCTGCCAAACCACCAAAACCTAAAAATGCGCCATTCAAACTCACTACAGCATTCGGTGCAACGGCGCCATCGAGCACCATGCGCGAGGCGACTGCCGCGCCGGCAGAATGTCCAATCACCAGCGTTGGGGTAAACGACATCACGCGTAACAATTCGCCGACCTTGCGTGCCATTCCATTCAGCGATTGCTCTTCGGCGGCTGGCATAGACGTAAATCCATGACCCGGCAAATCAATCGCCAACACCTGATAACGCAGCGCGAGTAAAGGTGCGACATCTCGCCATGAATGCGATGACGAACCCGTACCGTGTAACAGCAGAATTTTTTTAGGATTGAATTCGGTCGCATGCGTTAATCCAAATTGCTGCACATGCCAGTTAAGCCCTGCGGCTTTCACAAAATGACTATGCGAACGATTTGGCCAGTCACGGCCATCGGTGTCCCAATCCAAACGCTGACTCAATTCAACGCGCTCCATCCAACGCTGCAACGCGAACGGCCTGCGACACTGACGCCGCTCCGGCAAACGGTAATGGCATATAACGCGCACGCATCGCGGCAGCTAATTCAGCGGCAGCTTTTTGTGGTTGTGGTGAGGTATCGATGAACAATACGGACATTTGCATTACAGCGAGTTGTCGCGCGGCGTCCATCGCCTCAGAAAAAGCTAACTCGCGACCACCGCTGCCACTACGCGCGACATTCGCGCGACCATCAGTAAGTAATACAATCACTGGTGATAAACCACGGCGCTGCAAACCTTCAGCAACTGATGCCGCCGTATCAATCGCGGTAGCGAGTGGTGTACCACCACCACCGGGCAACCCCGACAAACTACGCTTAGCACGCACGAGTGAACGTGTCGGTGGTAACAACAGCTCCGCTTGCTTGCCACGAAAGGCAATCAGCGCCACCTGATCACGACGCACATAACAATCTGCAAGCAATAATTCCACTGCACCTTTGGCTTCGGCTAAACGATTTAATGCTGACGAAC
>JACCEE010470211.1_pt1 | contig 17485 bp, 20 predicted proteins | sample 7449931 | NCBI WGS metagenome assembly JACCEE01 (sample SAMN15323457, study PRJNA562643) | freshwater metagenome | isolation source: river surface water | place: USA:Blue River Watershed | collected 2017-08-19 | reverse complement strand
CGGTTTCCGAAACTTTATTCGCGTACCCTATCGGTGCCGTTCCCATCCAGCGGCCTTCTTTCTTTGCACGGCGCATTCCGTGAAAGACATTCAGCGCCCTTCGGTCATTTTCCACTTCCGGAGCGGCCAAATAAAAAGCAAGCATCATTTTATTTTCAGGAATGGATAAGTCCAACGGTTGTTCTACTGCTTGCGGTTCAACACCCAGACTGCGCAGCGTACTGATCATTTGATAGGCATCGCCTGCATTTCTGCTAAACCTATCCCACTTCGTAAAAAGAATTAAATCCGATTGTCCACGGCGTTTTCGCAATTCACCCAATAACTTTGTCCAGGCCGGACGCTTGAATGTTTTTGCTGAATGGTCCTCAAAAACGACTTTGCGGACTTCGATATTGTTTATATCGCAATACTTTGTCAGCCGTTCTTCCTGGTCTCGCTGGGAGTAACCTTTATCGGCTTGTTCATCGGTGCTGACACGAATATATAAATCTGCAATTCTCATGGCTTGTTATTCTTGTTCCTGTAAATTTAAAAAATTATCCCGGTGTATCCAGAAATTGTTCAACAACAATCTCCGCCATTCCGTACATGAAATCAAGTATAACTTTTGCCTGTTCTATGGTAACATCAATTCCATCTTCTTTCAAAAGTTTAACTGCCCGTTCAGGTGAAATTTTATGTCCGCCTTCACAATCCATTGCGTTTCTCCTGGTATCCGGTCATTAATTTTTGTCCATTATTATTCATGGTTCATTTGCCTTTCCCATAAAAATAAGGCACGTCAACTAACGATTTGTGTGCCAGTCATGTGATGACATTTTATGTCTTGATAATGGCAGCTTTTGGCGCAAGAACAATTTTTTCAAATTGCAATTACATAGTGAAATCGCCGGATGTTTACAGTTTAGTTTTTACTGTACTTCTCTCCTGAAATTTCTTCCCCTTTTGCAACGGTATGCCGAAATCGGTTCAGAGCAACCACATTCAGGCGCGAAAGTATTTTCGTGTTCTTAACGCCGATGCAAATTCAAGCCTGACGGTTTTGCGTAAAATCTTCCTCTTCCTTTTCTGACGAGTGTATTTCCCGCAAAAAATTTGACATCGGCTAAACACTACTTTCCCTTGCCCCTGAAACACGGTCACTCCTCACCGGCTCCGATACGGCATAAAAAAAAGGTCAGAAATTATGAGAAGCACAGAAAAAAATAGGAAACAACAATCTACCTACCTTCCAACCAACATAAAACTGGTTCTGAAAATCGCTCTAATTGCTTTGGGTTTCTATGTTTGGGGAACAGGGTTTATCTGGGTACTGTTAGGTTTATACCTCGGTTGGGCAGTTATCAAACAACTGGCTTCCTGTCTTGTCTCCCTTGTTGTTCTCATAATCATTCTGGCTTTGCTGGTTTCATTAATCTTTTAATAGTAAAAACAATGGCAAAGTATTATTCACTATTCGGAAAAACTACCACCGATACCGAAATACAGGTGGTGAAAGTAAATCAGATTGTTATCGGTTTTGGTTATGCTATGAGCGAATCCCGGTATGTGGTTTACAAAGTGGAACACATTAACAACCGGGGTTATATGTACCACCTAATCAATACCGACACCAAAGCGATGGACAGGACCGACTTTATAAATCCCTTATCCAAAAAGTTCGGCATTGGCAGATATTACGATGATGTAACCCCCGAATTTATGGATGCTTTTGAAGTGGCAATACTCCTTCAGGAAGCACAGTCGAAAGCCAAAGCAGAGGAGGACGAAGCCGAAAAAGAGCGGGTAAGGATTAACGAAGTAAAACAGGTCGGTCGTAAACGCTTTACAGAGATATTCCCTGAAGATGCACAGGCAGTTATTGTGGCACGGTTGAAACAGGACGAAAGCGATATGCAAACCGACTACTTTGCAAGCAGTACACAGCGCACCGTCATTTTAGGTTTTTCCACACACAAAAGGGACATCTTTTCCGAGATGCGCAAACACGCCTCCAATTTCGAAGAAACGGCTTACCTCTCGGAATTCAATAAGGATTATGAACACCGGGAAAAATACAGCATGGGTGCCGGTTACTATCTGGGAGAAAGCAAATATCATGGATGGATAATTGAAAAAGTGCCTGTATATGACCGCTCCCGAACGATTGAGGAATTCGCATACATCGCAGGCAACGAAGAAAACATTCGCATAAATAAGCCTGACGAAACACCGCCAGATAAGCCCAACTTGGAAGACAAAGCCAATTGTACGATGGTGGAATATTCAGCCAAAGCGGTCGCTGTTTTCGGAAATACCAAGCCAATTAAAGACGAACTCAAAGCGATGGGCGGACGGTTTAACAACCGATTGACTTTTAAGGGTGAAAAAATCGCAGGCTGGATATTTCCCAAGTCAAAAGAACAGCGTTTAGCCTGCTATTTCGGATTGGATTAAAACGAAAGTTTCATAGGGACAATTCGTTGTCCCACAATTCTACAAGATATGAAAGCATCAAATCATTTAAAAAACACCATAAAGGCATATTTAGACAAACGGGCAGAGAACGATGTATTGTTCTCACTTCAATATTCCAAACCTGAGAAGAATATAGACGATTGCGTGACTTACATCCTCAATACCGTTCAAAAATCAGGCTGCAACGGCTTCGCTGATGACGAAATCTATTCTATGGCGGGACACTATTACGATGAAGACAATATTGATATTGGAAACCCTGTCAATTGTCAGGTAGTGGTCAACCATGTTGTTGAGCTTACCGAAGAAGAAAAGCAACAGGCACACAAAGAAGCCCTGCAAAGGGTTCAAAACGAGGCTTATGCCAAACTCACACAAGCTCCTAAAAGGGTGAAGCAGCCTGAAATAACCAATCAACAATCACTATTTAACTTTTAAGATATGAAACCACGCAATAAATTTCAAAAACAGGTTTTGGCATTAAGCAACAAACTGCCAGCCATTACCGAAACCCAATATAATTGGGGCTACCGGAACTGTATAGAACACATCGGGCGCAGGACGAAAAATAGGGTCATAACCTGTCTCGAATGTGGGCATTCATGGACAGAAACAGCAGCAAAAAAACATTGCACCTGTCCGAAATGCAATAAAAAACTGGTTATTAAGGACACACGGCAACGAGTTTTTGACGATTACCAGTATCTCTGTATTATTGCAGCTTATGAAGGGTTTCAGGTGTTACGGTTCATCTACATCGATTACAGGGCAAAAGTCGGGGAAAAAGCACGGTATTATCACTCGGAGGTGGTACAACGCTGGATAGCCCCTGACGGCAAATCTGCCACACTTGCTCGCTTGAGGCCAATGGGATTCTTTGTACATACATGGAGTTTTCACAGTCCGCTCGAACTTCGCCACGAAAAGCCGTTGTACAACATTACGCCAACCTGTGTTTATTCCCGGCAAAGACTGATCCCTGAAATTAAACGAAGTGGTTATACCAAGCAGTTTTTCGGCTTGACCCCATTTGATTTCTTCCAGTTCCTGCTCGCAGAAAATAAAGCCGAAACTTTGCTGAAGGCAGGGCAAACAGAGCTTTTCAGATTCTTTGCGCTTAATAACCATCGGAACATCAACAATTACTGGGCTTCCATCCGCATCTGCATTCGCAGCAACTATAAAATAGAGGATGCTTCCATGTGGTGCGATTACATGGATTTACTCCGATTTTTCGGTAAAGACCTGCACAACGCCAAGTATGTTTGTCCTCCCGACCTGCAACGCGAACATGACAGGTATGTTAGGAAAAAAAGGGAACACATAGAACGGGAACGCCGGGAAGAAGCTAAAAAGAAGGCGTTGGAAGATGAAGATGAATTTCTGAAAATGAAATCCCGATTTTTCGGTATCTGCTTTACGGACGGATTGGTACAGGTAAGAGTACTTGAAAGCGTGGAAGAAGTCATACAGGAAGGTGATGCCTTGCACCACTGTGTTTTTACGAACGACTACCACCTGAAAACCGATTCGCTTATCCTTTCAGCACGTATTGATGAGCAGCGATTGGAGACCATTGAACTATCCCTCTCAAAACTACAGGTACTCCAAAGCAGGGGGCTATGCAATGAAAATACAGAATACCACAACAGGATATTAAGGCTTGTGAAAAAAAACATGCCCCTCATCCAAAAGAGATTAATAGCTTAAATATTAATAAGGTTGGGAAATTTCCTTTGAAACAACGAGAAAAATTAAGATGAAACCGACAGAAGTAAATAACAGCATAATAGGAAAACGTTGCAAGTGTATTTTTACCGGAATGATGGTAGCCGGAGTGATTGAAGCTGCTACAAAAGACCAACATGCTGTTCATGTGAAAGTACGTTTCGACGAACCGCACATTTGGGGTAATGAACAATTTGAATACAACTGGTCGTTTGCCCGTCTGTCAGATGGGTTTGGCTCACTACAATATCTGGAAATTATAGACGACAAATACCAAACTATCAGGGTAACTTATTCGAAAACCATTCGGGAAATAGACCGGGATTTTGTCAGGGACTACACCAGACGGCAAAGGGTCAACCTGAAAGAATGGGTTGACAACTACGAATCTTCGCGCTTTACACAAATAAGCGAGGTGTGTGCCATTATTACTACCGGGGACATGAGTTCCCTTAAAAAGTGGCTGGTTGAAAATACCCCGATAAAATCAATTGAAGAATTAATCTAAAAAATCAGGAACAATGAAAACCAACGATTCAATTAACGATAATGGGTGTTCAATCTGTGAACAAGGGAATGAAAATTATACAACATTTCGTCCGGCACACCACCAAAATCAAACATTTTACCAGTACGATTACCGGCACACAGACGGGGAACTGTTTTCAACAACAGCCCCAACTTTGGGAGAGTGCCGGAGTCGTCGCGATAAATGGCTGGCTAAGAGGAATGAAATATATAAACTCTTTATCGGGTTTCGAAAGTTAGGCGAATTTGATTCCATACTGGAAGCCAAACAATTTGCTGATAACAGCAATTTTAGTGGAGTGTTTACCTTACTGGGCAACAACTATTCTGATAAGTGGTATGTATTTAAAAAATTGTTGGGACAATGAAAACGACGATAACCGATATTACAGGCGCAAGCATTGAAGTAACGGATTTGGACAAGGCGATAAAGCAGTGTGAACTTTGCAAAGACAGCCCTTACAAAATGCCGTCAGGACAAACGGTTGGTGAAAATCACAGGTACATGTTAGCCCAACTTCAAAGAATGAAACATTAAAGTAAACAAACGGGTGGAGAAAACCGCCCGTTACTTTTTCCATGAGCCGGTTACCTGAGCGGGAGAAAAAGTAACAAAAAGCCCTTTAATGACGGTTTCTCCCGTTAATTCTTTTCAGGTAAAAAAAACAATTATTTCCAAAACTTATAGATGGGGAAAGATCGAAATGCTTCTTTGTCTTGCTCACAAAGCTGTTCAAATTGTATTCTTGCTACGTTATGGTTTTCAAGCAATAAATTAGCTCCTAACTTGAACATTAAACTACTATTTTCATTTTCCGTAATTTCATATAGTCTTTTGTTTTCTTCTGCAGAGATCTCTCTTTCTCGTTTTATTGTTTGTAGATAATTAATCATTTTTATTTCAGCATGTAAATTATCGGCACTTTCATTTAGAAGCCAGGAAGCTATCTCCTTGGCTATGTTAAGAATCTCAATAGGATGGTCAGTATGTTTGTCATAAGCAAATAATAGATTTAGTAAATCATAATTTGCAGCTTCAAATATGTTTACATCCCTATCATTCAAGTCTTTATATGACGGAAGCATTTTTGAAAGATCAATATTTGACAATTCGATATAATCATCTGGAGATAATACTGAGTAGTGGGACGCGAAGTATTCTGTATTACCTCTCGCAACTTTAAAAATCCCCTTATAATCAAAAAAATTGTACACGTTGTATAAGGATTTCTTTTTGTCAACGGCATCCAAAAAGAGTAAAATTTGAAAGTTTGACATACTTTTATGAAGTAAATAACCGGTGTGTTCTCCATCCAAATTAATGTGAATGGCTTGCTTGCCGTTTATCGATTTCATTAAAAGAAACAACTCCTCTAAACTTGAGTTCGAATCAATATTTCCGATATCAAAATCTGCCTCTACATGCAATGATTTCCAAAATTGCTCAATACGTTTATATGATTCTAATTCCTTTTTAGCTGAAACGATGTCAAATGGAGTCTCAGCAGCCATTTCACCCAAATCCACCCTTTTGTTTTCTCCAAAAACAATCACACCAGTTTCAAGTATGCTTATTATAAAATTTAGATCCTTAATTCTATTATTAAGTAAACCGCTCAGTTTGTAATCCAGTTTGGCACCTCTCCCGTTCTTTATAAAAACCAACGTCGTACTTTCGCCAAAATGGATAGTTATATCATCTTTTGTTTGTGTTTCGGACATATAGTTGTCGTATCTATCCCCATTAACAATAATTGGAGGAAATCCATCTTTGGAAACTACTGACATGACAGAACACAATTCAACAGGGTGAAGAATAGGACTATTTGCAATTTTTGCATACCAATAGACTTCATTGTTTAAGAATGTCTGGATAGGGGATGGAAGCTTCTTTTTAGGCGAAAAAATAGTCAGACTTGATGTGATTTCTACAATGTCATTACTTGATGACAATGTCCTCAATTTAATTGGAGTTATACTACTAAAGCTATGTTGTTTTTTACTGTCCTGATAAAAATTATAAAAAATAGTTTGAATTGAATATTTATCCCCAGAAAGCCTTTTAAGTTTTATGACCCGCGAATTCTGATTTCTATGTCCCTCTATGTAATTGCCTATTTTTAATGGCGTTAATGCATCATAAAAGACCTTTCTTTTGCATGGATTTTTTTTATCTATTAACACGACAAAATAAATAGTCCCCCCATCGTTTTTATAATTAATCAGGTCAGCCATATCAACAGAGAAAGAGCATTCTTCTCTATTGATATTATCGGCCATTTCTCCTTTAACCTGAACGGTGACTTTACCGATAATATCCTTTTTATCAGTCCTATTGCTTTTATAGATTAAAACATCACCATCCCATGAAGGAGTTTTATCATTCTCTTTTATAAATTGGCTCAGGGTATCTGTCATCGACAAACAGTCTTTGACCGCTATCGTCGCCCAATCTTCTATTTGCTTATTATTGTATTTTTTTCTCATTATTAATTAGTAGCATGATGGGATATTGAGTATAAAAATAGGATGATTTTCTATTTTATAATAATAGTAATTAAAGTGTCTAACCCCGTAGGACATGTTTTTCAATTCTGAATCAACCAGTATATTATTAGTACCGTAATATTACGTTTAAAAGTAGTTTCTCCCCTCTAATTTTTCAGCAAAAATACAGGTAAATCACTGACAAGCTGCAAGGTCATTCCCTCCGGGTTTTACAAACAATCTCCACACTTGCAGGTAGTATTATTTGCAAAAACCTTGCGCGAAGTCATTGATTACCTGTGATGGTGAAAGCAAAAAATTAGTGTTGAACCATTAAAATTTTTGCATTATGAAAGTTAATTATTTCTCCATTCCGGAAATTACAGTGTCGTATAAAGACAATGTAAAAGCTTCAGAACGTTTTGTTGTAAAATGTTCGGAAGATGCCTCGCGGATATTTACCGAGGCCCATAAAGATAGTATGGAACACCACGAGGAAGTGAACGTGTTATTCCTTAACCGCGCTAACCGAGTCCTCGGGATAAGCTGTATCAGCAAAGGCGGTCTGGACGGGACTGTAGTTGATATACGGATTATCCTGCAAACTGCGCTAAAAGCAAACTGCTCATCGGTAATGCTTTCTCACAATCACCCAAGTGGCAGCCGGAAACCCAGCCAGGCGGATATTGCAATTACTCAAAAACTGAAAGACGGCTGCAAAGCCGTTGGCCTGTTACTCTTAGACCACCTGATTATAACCGGTGAAGGCTACATGAGTTTCGCCGATGAAGGGCTTTTATAGCCCTTTTTTGCTTCAAACAAGCAATTAGATGATCCCGCATTTAAGCAAAATGGCTATTTACTTCACTATGTTAAATTTATTTTTGTTTTAGGATGGCTTACCAGCTGCCCTTTATCTTGGTTTATTTATAATTCCTTGCCTATATGCATATTGTATATATGAAAATGGACTTTCTCTAAGCTTTGCTCTTTGTTTATTCCTATTGTCGATATAATTTGCAGATATTTCAACAATCCCCATAAAAGCAAGTCCGGCAATATTTAAGTCAATCGGAATATTTACGAAGTCAATTTGATTATTAATTACAGAACCTAAAGCTGTTAGAGTTGTAGGTGATTTTAAACTTATCAGTGATCTTAAAGATTTGACAGTACAGTCAATCCTGCTATCCCTTAAAACAGCATCTAAGTCATTAACACCATTTATTAAGGTCTCTTGAAAATTGATAGCATTTTCTTTAATTTCTGCATTTGACTCTGAATTAGAAATTTTTGATTGGAATTCGGATAACGACTTCTTAAAATGTCTTAAATTGTCAATTCGTTTCCGCTTAAAATCAATTATTTTTTCAAAAGGGACATTGTTTTTCGGCGTAGGTAACACATTATTTAAATTGAAACTTACAACAGGGAACCCCTGATTCTCACTTACTCTTCTAAAATTGAATTTTTCATAAGAAATGTAGTCTGTTCCGATAGTTGTATATTGACTGTCAATATCCGCAAGGTATTTAGCAAGCAATGACATGTACAAAAGTGCTGTGTTTTGCTCAAAATTTACCCACTCTTCATCTGGGTTTCTTGTCGCTAACCCTTGTTCTTTTAAAAAGTTATAGATACCATCCGAAGTTTTATTTCTGTGTACTCTTGAGATATTCTGTATTTTATTTGAATGAACTCTATATCCTCTTGAATAAGTTCTTCTCGAGATGAAAGTTTTAAATTGTTGGGATGAAACAATCTCTTTAAATTCAGTTTGGAAATTTTCAAATATTTCCCAGTTGTCTACTTTTATGATCAAATCTTCTGGCTGAATAGGACGAAACTGTCCTTCGTCCATTAAATAATGTATCTCTGAAGAAAGGTTTATGAGAAATTTGTCGTCCCAGCTTTTGGGAACAATAGAACTCACTTCATCCCAATAAAGTAGTGCATGTCTAAGCCAAGACTTTTTGGGAATGTCAATTGTCGGATAGTAAAGTATTGTTCTATTCATTTTCTTCATTTTTTAGGGTTGCTGGCACGACAGTCGTCTATCGAATATAACCAAAAACTACCATACTTTAAACCTCACATGATTCTTCTAAAGTTTACTATTTAAAATTTCATCATATATATGAAGCTGTAACTGTTTTTCGGCAGTTTTTGGTTCCAGATATCGTTTCATATCCTCAAATACTGAATCTAAATCTTCTAAGCTTTTATCCGAATAGATCAGTGTATATATATTGTACTTCATAAAGTACTTTCTCATTTTACTAATCTCTTTTTCAAAGTTTTGACTAGCTTCTTGATTAACTATTTTTTGAGTTTTTTTCTTAATCCCTTTTAACTGTCCATGAGAGGACCAAGGGGATAGTTCAAACCCAATTTTATTTAAGTTCTCGCTTTGTATTATCATAAAGTCAAGTCGATGTTCGTGTTTTTTTTGAATTCCTTTATATCTAAACTCTGGTATAAGCAACGGAATTGCTTTAGGATTCTCATGATTAAGAACAAACCTTGAATATCGTTTTGCTATTTCATATTCGTATTCTGACCCAGAATTTCTAACGATAACATTTTTAAAGAATTTCAAATATTCTTCAATAGATTTAAATTCAAAAGTATCTCTGGTATACGGAATTAAAATCCCCGTCTTTAAAACATGACCAATGCTCCAGTATTTGTCCTTGAAGTGGCGAATTTCGCTTTTATCATTTTCCCAATTTATCCCGTTGAATCTTGGTGATATTAGAATTCCATAATCTGCATTATTCTGCCCTATCCATATTTCGGACTCCTCAATTTTGGGTTTTGCTTTTGTGTGAGCGTTAATATTTCGAAGAAATGTCCTTTGAAGGAATAGATATAGATACTTTCTAAAAACCGGATTTTCTTGAATTAGCCTATAGATGAGATACTTGGTGTTATCTGTATCTCTAAATTGTTTTGGTATTTCAATTATGGCTTTCTGAAGGCCCGCTAACCATTTTGTCACATATTCTTCCTCTGAATGAATAATTTCATTTCTAACATCAATGAAATATTCATTCTTGTGACCGATTAGCCCATGAAGAGATTGCTCTTTCTTTATACCAGTCGTTTCAAGAACATCAGGAAGTAGTACTTTTAACTTTAAACTTATTTCCTTATCTCTTTTGTTTATTGCCGTTTTTTCTGGATCTCTTTTTACCATCTCAAAAAAATATTGACAGCTTTAGACTACTTATTTATATCATTTACCAATGAAACTTTTCAAAATTGCGCACAATAAGAAAGCCCTTATGATAAGTTCAATATTAGGTTTCCTTTATAAGACTATTCAAATCTACGTAAGGTTTTGTCTTGGGCAATTCGTCCATTAGTTACGGTTTCGTGTTTAAAATTAATAAATAAAACAAATTGAATCTTCTGTTTTTTACATTTTATTTACCATAACTGGTTTTACTGGTGAGACATAAACCACTTCAGAGGAGATTGTTAACCATCTTTCTCCTACCAAAAAAAAGGAAACTGCCCTGAAAGAGTAGCACTTTCTTGCTGAAAAAAGAGGTGACTGAATTACCCAAAACCCGAATCACCTCTCCCTTTTAACTAACTTAAAATCTATTCGTCAATGTTTTTATTTTGAAAGCTAAATGTTTTCTGCACCACCTGACCGAAATTATCCTGAATATAAACATCGATTGTTTGCTGGTCGGAACAGCGTGAGGTATAATATAACCGGAACTTTGTTTTTTCTAGCGGGTACAAATCGTTTGACAAGAATACAGTGCCGTTATCCATTTTCAGTTCGCCTTCGCCATCCGGTTGGAACATGCGTATAAAAAACTCCGCATTTTTATACTCACCTTCCCTGGCTAGAGTACAGCGAATTTCAGCAGTTTCGCCTTCCCGAAGGCTTTCCTGCACCGGCATGGTAACTAAATCAAAACTATATGCCTGAAGTACTTCCAGCGTATCATCACAAGCGCTAATCAGCAATGCCATTGCTGCCAGTCCTGTCACGATCATAAGTGTTCTTCTTAATTTTATCATTTGAATGTTTTTAAAGAAATACAAATTTGCCTTTCAGCGTGTTGTTCATTAGTATCACGGCATTCTCTATGCCATAGGCCACTAGCATTGACCCGTTCCGGGGCTGCATGCCCTTTGTCCCGTCAGGTCGGAAAAAACGGGTTCTTTCGTAGAGAAATTTGACAGCGGTTGCGCGGCCAAGCACCACATCATGAAACCATTTTGCCTCAATTTTTGAAAAGACCAGGGCAATACCATTGTTATGCTCTGCCATCTTTTCAAGAAACTGTTTTCTCAGCGAATTGGGATAAGGAGGGTTCAGCCAGACCCTGCCATTCCAAGGGTGTTTCAGCCCGTCTTCTTCCAAAGTATAAATATGCTTTGCTGATTGGTTTAACCGGTAGGCCTCCACTGAGGTAGCCGGGTCTAAATCAAAGTCACCCAGCGAGCGGATAATCTCCGCCGGTGTGTACCATTCTTCGTTCTCTTTCATAGGGCTAATTGATTATGAATTTCAATCCTATTCCGAACTGCGCATGAAAATGCCCGATTGTTGTTCCTTGGAGCATCCGCTCCCGGCCTGTCAAAAGCAAAACAATCCGGTCTGTAAGGTAACTCTCCATCTCCAGTGTAATCACACCGCCATAAACAAACCCATCATCATTCTGAAGGGTGGCTCCATCATCGAGTAGTTTTTCTCCACGATTTACGGTTTCATATCCTGCCAATGCAGAAGCTCCAATAGAAAAGCAAACCGCTTTGCCGGGGCTTGACAGAAAATTGTAGTAAAAACCACCTTCGCCGGTAAATTGTTCCACCGGGATACAACCGTTTTCATAAGCGTAATTCCGTCTTAAATACTCCGCTCCAAAAACCCATTTGTTGGAGTTTTTACCATAGGTTGCCATCGCTGTACCAAAGTAATACCCTGATTCATTGTTGTTATCTTTTGACCAGATTCCGTCAACCATTCCTCCGGTTATTTGCAAACCCTGCATCCCCGGCAGGGTACGTTGGGCGTGTGCCTTGTCAACCAGGGCAAAGCACAACGCCGTTACTATTATAATTACTGCCGCTCTCATTATTTCACTTTTAACTCGTTAATCACTTTGGCACGAACCAAATCTGCATTCTCCACAAAAAATGACTGGTGCCGACCGCCCTGCTTTTCATGTAATTCCACTAACAAATGTTTATCATCGGGGATAGTAAATTTAGGTAGTGTAAAAACTGTGCGTTCGGTAGTTTTACCCCCTATTTCCTGAACATTGTTGTAAGCGCGGAGGGGATATATCACCTGTTCCTGAATGGCGGTGCGTTTGGCTACCTTTCTATCCACAATTTTAAACGTAATGTAATCTACCGAAAAAGGCACGTGTGAAGTGTTCTTCAGTTGTGTATGGAAGTATAATAATCCATTGTGGGCATACAATCCTTTTAGTGTGTATTGAATCCCGAAACGTTTGGAACCGATGTGTTTGATTTCCCGTTTATCGTTTTTGTAAACCGATTTCATAATCAGCCTGACCAGCAACGGCGATTCCTGCCCCAGTTCCTTTAAGTAAATATCCAGCGAGTTATTGGGCCGGTTTACGGCTTCACCGTCGTGAATAAAATCGGCCATTTCTACCGACAGCTTACCCGGCTCATCGGCATATTTTACATTGAACGTATAATACGCACCGTCTTCGGTAATCACGGCGAGGTTACTTTCTCTTGAAAAGTCGCGTACCGCAGCTTTCACCCGCAGCACGTTTTCTGCTCCGTCGGCTTTGGCAGCCAGTAAATCCGATGAACCTAAATCCACATACCGGATAGTCGACGGGAAAATTAGGTGAACCGTTTTGCTAAAAGTTACTTCCAGCGCATAAGGTGGAATCATCCGGTCGAAAGTCAGCGGACGTGTCAGTCCATTGTAATAATCTCCGGTAGTGGGTTTTTCCTGTGCATTGACCGCAAATAGCATTGCCGCAAAAGCAAGCATCAAAATAATTTTCTTCATACTTTTTTTGTTTTAATTGAACTTGTTTGTTTTGGATATTTTAGTGGTAAAAATCTCGTTTACTGCACGGATGGGAGCAGCAATACCCGGTGCCCGGCTTTGAGTGTAACCCTCACTGCCCGCATCTTTTTACCTGCGTATTGCGAAGCTCCCTGAACAACACTCCGCCCCAAATCTGCCAGCAGTTGCGAACCGGCATCGTCGGTAATGGTAATACTGCTTCCCATCGATGTGCCCATATTGGCAGCTACTTCCTTTACTGCATTGAGTTCTTCGGAACCCGGCACAGAAATTCCCGGATTTCCGTCCATATCGAAGACCTCCATTTTAACCGGGATGATGTTCCCAGCATACTGGATATGGGTTATCGAGATGTTCATCCGTTCTCCTGAAATCCGGACAGAACCGGAAACAAGCGTATTTTCCGGGACCCGTATTTTACCGGCATGTATTGGCTCCAGGATGCGTACCTGAACTTCCTGCCCGTTGGTAATAGTTACCGTTTTATCAACGCACGCACTAATAGTGTTCTTTGTCGATTCTGTCTCCTCCCCGGCAACCGTATGAAAACCAAGGTTACGGGGTTTTGCATATTCTCTCATAAATACAGAATCAGGTACGGGAGCCGCTAAGAGCGAAACCACATTGCCGGACATTTGTGATACAGGTAGAGAAACGGCTTCCTTTTTTGTTTCCAAAGCATTCCGTACAGGTGCAGCTGTCGTTTCCGACTTAGCTTTATCTGCAGGCATGTATCTGGCAGCAATCTCATAGGATTTTTCTACGAGTGCAAGTTGCTCTTCCGCTTCGTTTTTCTCCTGAAGCTGTCGCTCCAGTTCCCCGATGCGTTCTTCCAACGCCGCTTGTTCCTGATCATTTTTTTCAGGTTCAGTTTCTTTATAGAAACTCCCCAATTGTCGGTCAATATTCTGGTACTGACTGGCTGATGAGTGGAACGCGCTGGTCCGGCTGTTTCCTGAACTGTTTTTTATACGTGAAGATTCAGGAGTGTTTTCAGTAAGTTTAGGGGCTTCAGGAGTTTCAATTTTTCCAGATGATACCTTTTCTTCCGGCGTTTCATCACCCAGCATAAAAGCAAAATCCTGCAGGGAGCGCATTTTTTCCTGCTCCTTTTCCCTCATAGCCTCCTGCCGGTAAGCATCCTGTTTGTCGGCTACAATTCCACTTTTCTTTGGTGTGGGCAGGTTGGTGTTAAATGTATCGCCGGTTTCTTCACTTTTGTCGCCTGACGGTGCAAAAATGAACCACATACTGACAGCAAACAGCAGGAAGAAAAGTGGAAAAATCACCATTTTCTTCTTTTTTTGTAACTGCTGGGGCGAAAGCGGCTTTTTTTCTTTCGCCGCAAGCTTTTCCCCGTTGTTATTCTCTTTTTCTTTCATAATAAATTTCATTTAATGGTTTTAAACTATCCACTTTGTTCCGTCTGTCCCTTAATTCCAGTTGCAGGCCTTCGATATGCTTGAAGTTCAGCTTCTCTTTTTCATCATGCCCGAAATTGAACAGGGACGAAAATGTGATGTAAAGCGATAACCCTGCAAAAAGGAAAAGAAGGGTAAGTATTACGGTAATCCTTTTACCGGGAGGAATCCTCCCGCACCACAGCCGGAGATGGTTTTCCAACTGTTCTCCAATGACAGTGATTCTTTTCCGTTTTTTTTCCATAACACCTTACCGGTCCAAAACCCGGATGTCTTTGTTTTCAATGATTTCGAATTTCTCAATTGTAAACCCGTGAGGGTTATTATCGCTCCTGACCGAGTTAATCAGGTTGCAGCGGGTAACAAGCGAGCGTTCGGTTACATTACTCGACCGGATAATCCTTTGGCGGGCGTAAGTAACAGCCGTATAAGGATAACCGGAGAAATTGCAGGCCACGCTGTCAACCTGGATCACCTGCTGGATATTCCCCGAAACAATCCGGTTGAAATATCCCTTTTCCTGCATGTCCTGATAATAGTTATAAGCGCTGCGGTCGGCAAGGAAGAGTGCACGGGTGATATTGGTTTCAATAGCTTCCCGATCAGGAGAAAGAGTAAAGAACAGCTCATGAAAGCGGGTCACATGGTCACGCGCTTCCACCGGCCGGTTCTGGTTCATGTCCTGGGAGAGTGCCAACATGAGCGATTTCCCTTGGTCAAGCACATATATTTTCTGTCGTTGCGCCTCTGCATAAGTGAACGCATTCCATACCGAATAAATCGTTATCCCAGCGCAGAGACAAAGAAATACCAGCGCGATGAACCGGATTTGCCGGAATGATGTCTCAATGTTTTTCAAACTTTTAAACTCCATAATTCCTTCGTTTTTTTTAAATTTTAAGATTACCGCCCAACAAGACGACCGCCGATGTTACCGGCAGCGCCCCCTGCCATGCCAGCGGCATAGCTTCCGGCTTTTCCTGCGGTTTTGTTAATGGCGTGGTTGGCGCTGCCCATGCCGCCCGACTGAATAATCCAGTTGGCCACTGTCGGAACCGTAAAGTACCCGATAATACCAATGAGCATAAAGATTATGTAGATCCCATTTGAGCCGTCAGGGATATAATTGGGGTCTTCCAGCAGTTTGATATCTGCTTCCAGCATTAGTACCTGAATTCGCGCCAGTACCGCCGAAAAAAGATCGGAAACCGGTAGCCAAAGGTAAACGCTGATATAGCGGGCAAGCCACTGGGTGAGTGTTGCCTGAAACCCGTCGTAAACGGAAAAGGCAAACGCAACAGGCCCCAAAATGGATAACACCACCAAAAAGAAAGTCCGTAAAGTGTCAATTATCAGTGCTGCGGCATTGAACAGCAATTCCAGTAAATCTCTTACCACCTGACGGAACCACATTTTAATGTCGTACCAGAACCTTTCACTCCACATCCCGATGATTTCAGGGGTGTCCCAGATTCCGAGGTCTTTCAGTTTCTGGTCGTAGGCTTCGTCGTCCACCAGCCATGCTTTCCCTTCCCGCACACGCGCTTCGTATTCCAGTTCTTCTTTTTGTAACTGGTAGACTTCCATATCAAAAGTCTGGGTTTCCAAAATGCTATGCGTCCCGGTTACAATCGGGCTCATAACAGCATTGATAGTCCCCAAAACAATGGTTGGGAAAAAGAGGATGCACAACCCGATGGCAAACGGACGAAGCAAAGGGAACACATCGATGGGTTCAGCCCTTGCCAGTGCCTGCCATACCCGGTATGCCACATAAAACAAAGCTCCCAGTCCGGCCAGTCCTTTTGCCACGCCAATCATGTCGCCGCAAAGAGGAATCATATCTTCGTATAGGTTCCTTAGAACCTGGTGCAGGTTTTCAAACTCCATAGTTTACACGTTTTACCTGTTACCAGTATCTATCAGAAGGACTGCCATAAAGCGCAAGTACCCTGTCTGTATCGGCTTTTGCCTTGGCGCGGATAAACGAAACGGAAATGCTTTTCTGCGTATAATACCTTGTCAGGTTACAGTATCCGAGCATCCGGTTATAAATCTGGTCAATCATTTCCATACGTTCCCTGTCCGTCATGGAAAGCCCGTTACTGCTGGTTACTATGTTTTTCAGTTCCGTAACCAATGCGCCCCCTTCTTCCATCAGGCGGGCATATCCCAGGGAAATAGCGGCCAGCTCGTCCCCCGTAAAATTGGGGTCGGTAACCATCTTATTAAAACCCGTGATATAGATATCGCTGATTTCGCTAATCATTTCAATGGTAAGCTTCACCTTGCGGGCATCTTTAATCAGGTTGTTTACTGATTTCAGGGCATCGTAATATTCCTTACCCTGCTCATAAATTTTCACGGTTTCCTGTACATTCTTAACCATATTCGTCAGGGTGGACGAAGATTTGACCACCTGCTGAATATTTTGTACCAGGTTGGACGGGTCAATCACCGCCCACTGCGCTTTAGCCTGAAAAGACAAGCCAATCAGGGCTACGCACACAATTAAAACTATTCGTTTCATATTAGTTGTTTTTATTGATTGATACTTTGGGTTGAAGGGCGGGATTAGTTCCCAAAGGCTCTAATCCTCAACCCTGTAATATTTTCCGTAAGCGGAAAGTTGCAGGACATCGTTGTCCGTATTGTAGGACAGGCTCATCACTCCGTAAAGGTTGATATACCGGATACCCTGATGTTTTTTTACAGGTCGCTTGAAAACATTGCCGCCTTTGTAGGTAAACTCCATAAAGAAGCGGCCGTTTTTCCTTTCGCTGTTTTCGTAAACCCGGATATCCGGTGCACCTTCCCG
>JACCEE010732990.1_pt1 | contig 17486 bp, 17 predicted proteins | sample 7449931 | NCBI WGS metagenome assembly JACCEE01 (sample SAMN15323457, study PRJNA562643) | freshwater metagenome | isolation source: river surface water | place: USA:Blue River Watershed | collected 2017-08-19 | reverse complement strand
CCTATTAAGGAACTTTACATGATGGATTTTGACGGAAATGGTGCTCGCCGTCTGACCCATCATAATTCCACTGTTCTTTCACCAGGTGTTTCTCCTGATGGAAAGAAAGTTGTCTATAGTTTGATAAAAGAAGAGCAGGGTAAAGTAAAAAACATTAACCTCTATCTTCTCGATGTCGTCACTGGTCAAAGCAAAATGATTTCAAATAAAACAGGGATCAACTCTGGTGCTGTTTTCCTTCCTGATGGTGAGAACGTTGCTGTAACCTTTTCCATGGGGGAAAATGCCGATATTTATTTCATGAATATAGCTAGTGGAGCCTTGAGAAAAATCACTAATCACTTTGCTATTGATGTAGACCCTTCGCTTTCAGCTGACGGAAAGATTATGACTTTCCTTTCAGGACGTTCAGGGAACGCTATGATCTACACTCTCGATCCTGCTGGGACTGAGAAAGATGTCAAACGTATCAGCTATGTTGGTCAATTCAATGCCACTCCACGTTTTGCTCCTCAGGCCAATGAAATTGTCTTCGCTTCTTGGTTAGATGACTGTTTTGATCTTTTCCGTATTAATGCCGATGGTACTGGCTTGGTGAGACTTACTAAAAACTTTGGCTCAAACGAAGATCCTGTTTATTCAAACGATGGGGAGTTCATAGTCTTTACTAGCCAGCGTGTCTTGTCTTCGACTAAGGCCGTCCAAAATTTGTACATTATGGACCGAGATGGAGAAATCATGGGGTCTCTCACTAAAAATTTCGGAAATTGTATAAGTCCTAGATGGATTAACCCATTGAAATGACGAAAAAACTGTAAAAAGTTTAAATAGCCGACCATTTTGATCTTGTAAAAATTTCAAACGGTGTTAGTATGAACCTATACAACGCATCGCACAAAAGCAAAGATTAAATAATTTAACTGTCGGGGAGTTATACAATGGAAGTACTCAACAAGAATTCTTCAGAAGCTCAAAATCTTGTTTCCGTTCTTCTTTCTACTTTAGATGAATCAGTATTTTTTGTTGAATTAATGAAGCAATTCTCTTCTCAGGTTAAAGCTGATAAGACTCTTGTTTATATCGCTAACGAAGAATCTAACCTTAAGCTTTTAGTTGAAGATGGCCAAGCTGCTGCTGGTAAATCTTATGAAAAGAATGAAGGCTTAGCCGCTTATGTTCTTCGTACTAAAAAGTCATATTTTTCAAACAATGTAAGCCGTGACCCCATTTTCGCTAAAGAGCCAAACAAAGCTCTTAAAGCTGAACTTGCCATCCCTGTTTCTGTTGATGGTATCGTTTTCGCTACTATCCACTTCCAGTCTGTATCTGAAAAAGAATTTTCTGTTAACGATATGACTAAAGTGATTGCTCTTCTTGCTGAAATTAAAAAGCCACTCGCTAATATGAAGATGTTCCTTGTTGCTAAACAACTTAATGAAGCTCTTCTCCGTAAGATTGAAAATAAAGAAAAAGAAGTTACTTCTGCTAAAACAGAAATGACTCTTGCTGATTCTTATAGAATTTCTGATGTTGAAATTATTGGCATGAAGTCTCTTGTTTCTATCGCTTGTAAGCTTGCTCTTAGCGAAGCTAACTACCTCATCGTTGGTGAAGCTGGTAGCGGTAAAGAGATGTTTGCTCGTAAGATCCATACTAAGAGTGCTCGTAAAGAAAAGGCTTTCGTTGCTATCGATTGTTCTTCTCTTGATGAAGCCGCTCTTGAAGCTGAAATTTTTGGTCAAGAAAATGGTAAAGTTGGCCTTCTTGAAATCGCTAACGGTGGTACTATTCTTCTTAAGAAAATTTCTTCTCTCTCTGTTAACCTTCAATCTAAGCTTGCTTCTTTCTTGAATGATGGCCGCGCTTTCCGTGCCGGAGGCCAAGTTCCTTTTAAGTCACAAGCTAGAGTAGTTGCTTCTGAATCTAAGAACCTTCGTGAACTTGTAGAAGCTGGTTCTTTCAGATCTGACCTTTATTATGCTTTAAATGCTATGACTCTTGAGATTCCTGCTCTTCGCGACCATAAAGATGACGTTGAAGCTCTTGCTTCTCATTTCATGAATGGCCGTCAAAAGACTCTTTCTCCTTCTGCTCTTAAAGTCCTTAAGGAGCACGATTGGAAAGGTAATATCCGTGAACTTAAGAGTGTTGTTGAAAGAGCTTGTATCCTTGCTGATGGTATGGTGATTGAAGTTGAGCACCTTTCTGAATCAGTAATGTCTAAAGCTGAAAAAGCTCAAGAAGTTTCTCAATCTGAAGAGTCTATCCAGTTCGTACAAATGACTCTTGATGAACTTGAAAAGAAACATATCTGTCAAACTCTTGAATATCTTGGTGGTAACAAGACTCGCGCTGCTAAGACTCTCGGCATCACAGTTAAGACTCTTTATAATAAGCTCCATAACTACGGTCTTATTGATGAGAGAGACGCTCAGTAATTGAAAAAGTGTTAAAGTGCCAGTATGATGCCCTTTTAAAGGGGAAGCTATGACAGAAAATGTTAAAGAAGAAGAATCACCAGAACAGGTCGAAATTACGAAAGCTCTGCGTAATTTTAGAAATATACCTGAAATAGAGCACTTTTATCGCTTCGTTCATGACAATAACCTGAGAAGGGAAACAAAAATGGTGTTTGAGGCCATTACCAGTGCTATCGCTTCTCAAAAGAAGGTTAATAAGAAAAAGGCCCAACAGGCCAATAACAAAAAAGCCAAATCTTAAGTTTATCCCCCAAATAGTTTTTGCGTTGTAAACCCCGCTTGAAAAGCGGGGTTTTTCTTTTGAGTTTGACTCTTTTGGGCTAAAATCATTGAGTTACAAAAACTGGTGATGAAAAGGATCTTATCGCCCATGGCCCTAGGCTCAAAAACCCTTTTTCGTTTGGAAGATGTTTCTTGCTCTTTTGGCGCTGTAGAAGCCTTGAAGGCTGTTCAGTTTAGCGTCGATAGTGGAGAACTGATTTTTATTACAGGAGTCTCAGGAGCTGGGAAGACAACTCTTCTTAGAGTCCTTTGTGGAGATTTAAAGCCAAGCCGCGGACGGGCTTTTATTGCTTCTCAGTCGATTTATGGTCAAGAGCTTTTTATTGCCCCCATTTTTCAAGACCTTCGCTTATTAGATGAAGAAAGTTGCGAAGCCAATTTGTTGCTTGCCTACGATCCCTCTTTTTATGAATCCAAAAAAGCCTTTAAGCGTGAAATGCAAGAACTTTGCTCACTCTTTTCTATGACTGATCGCCTGAAGGTGAAGGTTCGTGATGCTAACGGAGGACTCAAGCAGAAGGTGGCCATTATCCGTGCTCTTCTTTCTAAGCCGGATGTGCTTATCGCTGATGAGCCTACGAGTGCCTTAGATTTCGAAAGTAGTAAAAAGATTTTTGATATTGTGAATTACTATAATGCCAAGAGGGGCATGACGGTTATTTGGGCTTCTCATAATAAAGAATTAGTGAAGCAGTTTTCTGGCCGTATTGCCCATCTAGATCAAGGACGTTTGGTGTACTCGGGGCATGCATGTTTTATTTAAAAACTTTTTTTTCAGTTATTTTTAAAAATTCTTTTCGTGGTCTTCTTTTATTGATCATCACCACCCTCTGTGTTTTTTCCTTGGCACATAAAAGCAAGCTTGAACCCATCTTGGGAAAATGGAATTCGATCCCTGAAGAGGGGGCTTATTTTTATGCCCTGATTTCGACGAAAGAAAATTTAACAGAGGTGCGTTCGAAGCTCGCCATGCTTCCAGGGGTCGCCGGGGTTAAGGATGTATCGTCTGAGCAAATTATGAGTGAAGTCAAAAATGTATTAGGAGGGAGTGATGTCACTCCACAAATGCTTGGCTTCGATTACCAGGGAATCAAACTAAGTTTTGAAAGCGGTCTTAAACCAGAGACCCGCCAACTCATTCGTGAGTTTTTAACTCGTCTTTGTTCTGAAGGGAATCTTATCATGGGAGCCGTGAGAGAAATTTCAAATGAAACGAGTCCTATCACGAGTTGGCAAAAATGGGTGCTTCATTTTTGGAGCATCTGGGGGATGTTTATTTTAATTTGGTTTGTTCTTTTCCTTTTTCTCCTTTCTCCCTTACGAACTTATGCCTATTTAGTAGAGAAGTATCAACGCCGTCATGCTGTTGCAATTAAAAGTGCTGTTTGGGGAATGTTTTTTTGGGTATTCGTTAGCGTCCTTCTTTCACTCGTTTGGTGGCCAGTCGATTTTTTTCTTCTTCCTTTTGTATTCTTTATGCCTTTGGTGGCCCTTTTTTCTGGGGTGAAAAAATTTGTATGGGGAACTTGAGGGCTAAATATCTTTGTTTTTCATTGGGCTTGTTTGCCTCCTCCTTTGTCTGGGGGGCACCAGTTGCTTTGAAAGAAAAAATTGTTTCGGTTCCTCAGACAGTGAGCGCCACTCAGACGGCATCTCAATTAAATGAATTGCGTAAGCGACTTATTGACCAAGAGCGCTCCGTTTCTAAAATGACTGGTAGTATTATTCAGTTGGAAAAAGAGATTGGAAAAGGAAATGAACGTTATCTTAAAATTATCCAAAAAAGGCGGGATGTTGAAAATACCCTTTTTGATATCAAGCAAACTTTGAAAAAATACGATCAGGAATTACTTACGAAGCAACAGAAAACGAATAAACTTCTGGCCGTTGCCGTGATGAGTTCGCTTGATAAAAATGAAGATCCCGCGATACTTTTAAGTCGTAAGCTTGCTGTTGAATCACTTAAAAATGATTTGCAGGAAACCAAACTGCTTTGGACACGTAATCAAGAGTTGAATGCTCAGATGGAAGATTTAAAAGAGCGTTATGAAGAGTACCTCACGGTGGAAACTGAGTTAGCTTCTGTCCTTAATAATCTCGAAGCCCAAAAAAAAGAAGTACAAGATAGTTACAGTGAAGAATTAGAAAGAAAGAATGCCATCAAGCAGAAGGTGGAGCATCTTAGTACTGTTGTTAAAAATGCCCCCAAACCCAAAGAAAATCAAACTCCAACTCAGGCTGTGACGAAGGTCATTTCGAGCTCTGCCCCGTTAGATGTAAAGGGGGTCTTTTCTGCTCCCCTTAAGGCCGTATTAAAACTTGAACCTCAAACACGTGGTGGAGTTTATTTAAGTTTTAAAGGAAGTCAGCCCATTACTGCTACCAGAGATGGAAGAGTTATGTATGTTGGAGATTTGTCGACTTATGGAAATGTCGTCATGATCGAACATGGAGAAGAAACTCGTTCAGTCATTCTTGGACCGTTCTCCCCCAAAGTTGCTCAGGGGACAGCCGTTAAACTTGGTGATGTGATTGGACAAACTCCTGCACGACCTGGATCTGGAAAAATTTATTTCGAAGTTCGCAAAAAAAATACAGTTCAAAATACCGTAAAGCTCATCGACGAAAAAAGTATGAGCATTAAAATAAAAGGTTAGGCCCTTATGAAAAAAGGTACATTTCGCGGTTTTAAAACAGTAACAACCTGTTTGATGATTTCTCTTCTGGGAATTAGCATTGGTTTTTTCTCTTCACGTTCTGTTTTGGCCGTGACGAAGTCTCGCTTTGAGAAATTAGAGCTTTTTAACAAAGTGCTCTTTCTTGTCGAGTCACAGTATTACCGCGAAGTGGATGTTGATAAGCTTATTCAGGGAGCCCTTCAGGGCATGATGAATACTCTTGATCCTCATTCAACTTTCCTAGATGAAGACAGTTTTAGCAAAATGCAAGAAGATACCAAAGGTGAGTTTGGTGGATTAGGAATTGAAGTTACTCAAAAAGATGGAACTTTGATTATTATTACTCCGATTGAGGATTCTCCGGCTTTTAAAGCAGGTCTCAAACCTGGAGATAGAATTGTTGAAATCGACCACGAGCCAACAGCAGGTCTTACGATTAATGATGCTGTCGAAAAAATGCGCGGAAAAATTAATAGCAAGATTCATTTGGGTATTGTGCGTGAAGGTGTGATAGGCGTTAAGTATTTTGATGTGAAGCGAGAAATTATCAAAATAAAACCTGTAAAATCGTACCTTGTTGATAAGCAATATATTCTTTTACGCCTTTCACAGTTCCAGCAGCGCTCAGCTGAAAGCATGATTGAGGCTTTAAGGGAGCTTCGCAAGGAAGCACAAAAAAATGGTGGTCTCAAAGGTATCATTTTGGATCTTCGCTCTAATCCAGGGGGACTCCTTGATGAAGCGGTTGATGTGTCCTCTATTTTTATGAAAGATGGAGTGGTCGTTTCTACTGAAGCTCGTGATCCAAAAAATAAAGAAATACGCTATGTGAAAAAAGCTGATATCAAGGAAAAAGATCTCGAGACCCCAATGGTTGTGCTCGTCAATGGTGCTTCTGCTTCTGCTTCCGAAATTGTTTCTGGAGCCCTACAAGATGCGAAGCGGGCCATCATTATGGGAAGCACTACTTTCGGCAAAGGTTCTGTGCAAACTGTTGTGAAAATTGATGAGACAAAAGGTGTTAAGCTTACCATTGCCCAGTATATGACTCCAAGTGGAAGAAAAATTCAGGCCATCGGAATTAAGCCAGATATTGAAATAGATGAGTTTGATCCTGCTTCAAATAAGGTGTCATTTAAAGATTCTGGTTATATACGTGAAGCCGATTTAAGAAACCATCTGACTGCAACAATAGAAACTTCCGATGAGAAAAAAGCCCGTCTTGAAAGAGAGAAGGCCGATCGTTTGCTAAGAATTGAAGCCTTAGAAAAGAAAAAGAAAGAAAAAGAGAAAGCGAAAGCAGCTAAGACTGACACTAAAGATAAAGATGATGATGATGAAGAGCTTTTCAAAAAATATGAGCCTTCTGAAGATTACCAAGTTGGTCAAGCTGTTAAATATCTCAAAGGTTTTTCAGTCTTTAAAAAAATAGACGAAAAGAAATAGTATGGAAATCGCTCTCACTGTCACAGACCTTGTCGGGCAAATTAAAGATTTGCTTGAGGGCGAGTTCCGTCATGTGATGGTTGAGGGTGAGATCACGAATCTTTCTAGCTCTTCTAGTGGGCATTGGTATTTTTCAATTTCCGATAAAGACTCAGGCTTAAGCTGCGCCCTTTTTAAAATGGATGCTCTAAGAAATCCCATCATCAAAAAACTTCGTGATGGTGACAAGGTTTGTTGCCATGGTCGCATTGGGGTTTACCAGAAGCGCGGAACTTTTCAGCTCATTGTAGAAAACCTTCTTCCTATTGGGAAAGGTGATCTAAAAGAACAATTTGAGCTTTTAAAAAAACGTCTTGCTGGGGAAGGACTTTTTGATCTCACTCACAAAATGAAGATTCCTTCCTTACCTAAAAGAGTCGCCGTGATCACTGCGGAGCAAGGAGCTGCCTTACAAGATTTTCTTAATGTCTTTAAGCGGCGCTCCCTGTGGATGGATGTCATGATAGTCCCGGCTTTAGTTCAAGGTGAAGGGGCGCCTGCTTCTCTTGTGCAGGCTTTAAATCAGATTCTTACCTATCATAATGCCGCATCAGAAGATAAAAAAATTGATATTGTTGTTCTTACTAGGGGAGGGGGAAGTCTTGAAGATCTTTGGGCCTTCAATGATGAAAAATTAGCCCGAACTATTTTCTCTTATCCCATTCCGACTGTAAGTGCGATTGGCCACCAGGTAGATTATACGATTTGTGACTTTGTAGCTGATTTACGAGCTGAAACACCGACTGCAGCTGCTGAGCAATTGACTGAAGCTCAAATGCGCTTAAGGCAAAAAATAGGTCATCTTAAAGGAACTCTAGAAAATCGCATGAGTTTTATGGTTTCGGAAAAAGCAAGAAGACTGAGTCGTTTGCAACCTCGGGCCATACTCGATGGGCTTTGGCGTCTTCAACATGAACGTTCTCAGCGTCTTGATGACGCCTTGATGCGTGTTCAGAGACTTACCGAGGAGAAAATTCTTAAAACCAAACTTCATCTGGAAAAAAAGGCTGAACTTTTGCATGTTTTAAATCCTAGTCATGTTTTAAATAGAGGATTTTGTTTTTTGCGTTCTCCTGAAGGAGAGGTTTTGGAAAGCAAAGAGCAGTTCGATAAAATTCCAACAGAGAAGGTTTTTACGATTGAATTTGTGGATGGTTCAGGCAGGGCCAAGCGTGTGGAGAAGTCTTGATGAAAATTGTCTCTGATTCCCCTCTCATTTTAGAACAAGCTGAAGCTCTAGGGCTTACCGGTTTCCTTTTAGGTTCTGAAGAAGAGTTGCAAGAAATAAAGAGTGCGAGTCTTGCTCTTGTTGTTGGGCATGATTTAGAAGGTTATGATTTATGTTCTTATGAATACTCTTTTTCTTTTGACCCCAAAGATCCTCAATCGTTAGCACGTCTTTTAGGACAGCTCAAAAAAATATCGCTCCTTGAAGAGGAACAAAATAAAGAAGAAGAACGTCTTCAACCTTATTTACGACTTTTGCGTGAAGCTAGTAAGTATCTTCAGGCGGCCAATCAGGATGAAAAAAAACATCTGATGGAAGTGGGAAAAGACTTTTATCATAAGTTTCTTCCTCTGCTATCTTTGGAAAATTCGGATCATCTTTTAGAATCAGTGAAAAGCTTTCCACAGTTGAAGGATTTTATTAAGGCCCTTTATTTTCATCGTGGGGATCAACTTCCTCTTTTGAAAGAGGGGGACATCCTACTTCCCTTAAGTGCCGAAGAAGGATTTTATCTTTATTGTGAACTCACTGATAAAAAGTTAAAGGGGGAAGGAGCTGTTGTTGTCTCTCTTCTTTTTCATTTTGTTCAAGATTTTTTAAAACTTAACGGTGAAATTAAAATTCTTTCCAGTGAAGAAGATGCTCCTTGGGAAGAGGTTTTGAGTAAATGCGAAGCTCCTTATGTTCTTCTCGGAACAGATGGAACCTTGCTTCTCCATCATCAAGATTTTTCTCGCCTTGGCGTGACGCCAAGAGAGTGCTTACAAATGAAAGATGGGGATAACGTTGAAAAGCAAGGGCAAATTTTCTCAATTCGTTCTAAAAATCTTGGTGATAAACTTTTGGTTATCTTTCGTACAGAAAAAAAGAAATCATCGAGCAATTTATCCAATAGAGAGTTGGGGGTTGTCTCTAGCTCTATTGCCCATGAACTTAATAATCCCCTTGCCGGTATGTTGGCCGCCATTTCTCTTCTTTTCCTTGAAGATTTAACAGAGGAAGAGCATAAGGCACTTACCGATATGAAAGTGAGTATTGAGCGCTGCAAGGGACTTGTTGAAATCTTTCTTGGCTTTTCGCGTATGAGTCCTCATCAACATAAGGTAGGGTCTCTCACACAATCCTTCACTCAGGCCATGAATCTTTTACGTTTTAGAATGGTCGAATCTAATGTACGCCTTCAGATTGAAACTCAGAATCTCGATCTCTTTGATGCAAAATTCAATCCTTCGATTATGGCCATGTTCTTTTATATTGTTCTTAATGAGCTACTCACTCTAGGACAGAAAAACGTTCTTTTGATGGATACTGCGAGGGCCAAAGGCTTAAGCCTAAGTGGAATTATTCAGGCCAGGGGAGATCAGATAGAGCTTCAGCTTGAGCAAAAAATGGCGCTAGAGAGTTTAGGAACCTCTCGCTTGCTCTCCCATCTTGCTGATCTTTTAGAAATGAAACTAGAGCTTACACCCAGTAAGCTTTTGGCCCGTCGTCTTTCACACTAAACATTTTAGAGATATTCGCGAGGATAATTGCTTTGGAAGGAGCTTCTTTTTAAAAAGGACTCAAGCTTTCCAACAAACTCCGCCTCTTTTTTGAGAGGAAGCGTTTTCTTAAAAATATAGATATCGGCTGTCTCCGGATTTTGCTCTCCGTGAGAAATATATCGATTTAAGAAAGGAACAATCATAGGAGGGAAGAAGGTCTTTTTGACTTTCCCTGCAGAGAGTTTTGAAGACTTAGAAGCAATATACTGTATGAGTTTTTTCTTATGACTTGGGTAGCGAAAAACTAGTTCTGATTTGGGATGCATGGCCAGCATAGGGAAAATGGCATACTGCTCAGGGATGAGGTGAGGAATGACCACAAAATCACCGTAATCAGCTGGGCTTGGTAGAGGTGTATCATCTTTTTCTTCTGCGAGAATCTGATTTTGAGGTGAGCAGTTGAAGTGGGCTTTCCAGAGATACTGCATGATGAGATTTTTGACTGCAGCATCTAATTTTCCAAAGTAGGAATTGAAATGCACAAAGGCTTCAAGGAAAGAACCAAAAATTCTAATGGTGGCCAGTTCCCATTTCATAGAAGACAAAGTCTTTTTTATAAAGGCTTCTTCATCAGAGAGTTTTTTCCCAGGAAGGGTGAAAAGGATAATGCCATTTTCTCCCTTCACTGTCAGAAGATAGGGGGTTTTCACTTGAGACAGTTTTTTGCAAATGGCATCGACTCCCTCTTTGGCTTCGATATTCACACGATCTAACTCGTAGCGATTTCTAGGATAGTAGAGGTGGTTGATCTTATTGATGCCTTTGTTGGCAAAAATCTGAAGGTAATTTAAAAGTAGCTCAGCTGTGGCCTTGGTATCATCTAAAGCACGGTGAGCCTTGGCATGCTCAATCCCAAAAATCTTACTCATATAATTGAGGTTAGAGTTTAAAAGGTCAGGGATGAGATATTTAGTCATAAGAACTGTACAGAGACTTTTGTTGGTCAATGTAGGTTTTCCTAAACGTCGCAGAACTGAATTGAAGAAAGGCACGTCGAAAGAAACGTTATGGGCCACTAAAATGGAATCTCCCATAAATTCAAGAATCTCATCAATTACTTCTTCGATTTTTTTGGCATCCTTCATATCACTTGGGCTGATAGAGGTGAGTCGTTGAATGAAGATAGGAATCTCAATCTCTGGTTTCACCATGAGATGTTTTTCCGCGACAATTTTTTGGTTTTGCACCCTTACTAAACCGATCTCGATAATTTGATCGACGTCGTGGTTGCCCCCAGTTGTTTCGAGGTCAAAGACACAAAATGACAAGCTATCCAAGAGTTCCTTGTCAGTTAAGGCGAGAGTTTCGTTCATGAGCATCCACCTTCGGACATTCGTCCGAACTTGAGAGAGAAAAAATGATTATCTAACGTCGTCGAGCTTATCTGGGGTGAAGGCCAAAGGCATAATCTCTTTGAACTTCATCACTGTTTCTTTGCCTTCTCCATCACCGATGATGACATCCATATCAGGAGAGGCAAACTCGCTCATCACTTGACGGCACATGCCACATGGTGGCCAGCCGTCTTTGCTAAAAACGTAGATCTTTGTAAAAGTAGTGTGTCCTTCAGAAACGGCTTTCCACATGGCAACACGTTCGGCACAAACAGTACCACCGTAGCTCGAGTTCTCGATATTACAGCCGCTATAGATTTTGCCATTCTTTGTGAGAACAGCAGCACCAATTTTAGCTGTTGAATAAGGAGAGTAAGCTAACTTTGAAGCTTTTTCAGCTTCAGTACGTAATTGCTTGATGATTTCGTTGCTCAAAGGAGACTCCAAAATTTTTATTTTTTACCGATTTTTGCGATGGACTTAATGAGTAAGTTACAGAAAGTTTCCATCACCATGTTTGCTTGTTCTTTTACTTCATCGTGATGAAGTTTTTTATTTTCAATGCCAGCGCCCATGTTGGTGATACAAGAAATACCACAAACTTTGAGACCTAAGTGGCTAGCGGCAATAGTTTCCGGAACAGTACTCATTCCCACCATGTCACCACCAAGAACGCGAAGCATACGAATTTCAGCAGGAGTTTCATATGTCGGACCTTGTAGGGCCACATAAACACCTTTTTTCATATCGTAGTTCATTTCTTTAGCAGCAGAGAGAATGCACTCCTTAAGAGCAGCTGTATAAGCCATTGTCATATCTGGGAAGCGAGGGCCGAGTTCAGAGATGTTTGGTCCAATAAGAGGATTAGTTCCCATCATATTGATGTGATCATCAATAAGAACAAGATCGCCTGGGCGGAAATTAGTATTAATACCACCGGCGGCGTTAGTGAGAACCAAAGATTCAATCCCCAAAGTGGCGAGGACACGCACAGGGAAAACAACGTTTTCCATAGGGTGACCTTCGTAGGAGTGTAGACGGCCTTGCATAACAGCAACATCAACTCCGTTAACTTTACCAATGATAAGTCTGCCTTCATGTCCTTCAACAGTGGTTTTACCAAAGTAAGGAATTTCAGAGTAAGGGATCACAGTCGGATTTTCGATTTTCTTAACGAAATCTCCCAAACCAGAACCTAAAATCACACCCACTTTAGGAGTGATAGGGCAAATGCTCTTGATGTGTTTGGATGCTGTTTTTAATTTTTCGTACATTACTTACTCCAGCTTGTGGTTGTCTCAATAATGAGAGGGATCTTCTTGCCTGGTTTGGCTGCAATTTCGAAAACACGCTCGAACATTTCTTTTTCGATGCGCTTGATGATTGGAGCTTGGTGTTTGTGGTGGTAAACGGTGACGATTTTTTCGCCTTTTTTGATTTTGTCGCCAACTTTTTTGAAAGTGACGAAGCCAACGCCGAAGTCGATCTTGTCAGCAGAGGCTTTACGTCCACCGCCTAAGTCTACAACGTAAAGACCTAAAGCCTTACCATCGATGCTCTTCACATAACCATTCTTAGGAGCAACGATATCTGTAGCGTATTCGGCCATTGGGAACTTAGAGTAATCATCAACGTAAGAAGCATCGCCACCTTGAAGAGCGATGAGTTCACGGAATTTATCGAGGGCCACGCCGCTATCGAGGGCTTCTTGAGCCATCTTCACACCAGCTTTGAGAGTTGGAGCTTTCTTGGCGAGGTAAACCATGGCGCCAGCAAGTTCTACAGAGAGGTCAGTCAAATCTTTTGGACCTTTTCCTCTAAGGGTTTCGATACTTTCGATCATCTCGAGAGAGTTACCGATATAATGACCAAGTGGTTCATCCATATTGGTAATCATAGTGATGATATTTTTGTTAAAACGAAGAGCTGTCTCACGGATGCTCTTAGCGAGGGCCTTAGCATCTGGGAGGGTTTGCATGAAAGCGCCACTTCCTGTCTTCACATCCATCACGATACCAGAAGCACCTTCAGCAAGTTTCTTACTCATGATAGAGGCAGTGATAAGAGGAATGGATTCAACAGTTCCTGTCACGTCACGAAGACCATAGATCTTTTTGTCGGCAGGAGCGATTTCTTTTGTTTGACCAATAAGAACTTGGCCTTTTTTCTTAAGCTGTTCAGAGAACTGCTTCATCGTAAGTGAAGTGTTGAAGCCTTTAATAGATTCAACCTTATCAACAGTGCCACCGGTGTGACCTAAGCCACGACCGGCGATCATAGGAACTTTTACACCACAAGCTGCTGCGATTGGAGCAAGGATAAAAGAAGTCTTGTCACCAATACCGCCAGTGGAGTGCTTGTCAATGACAGTGATATCCTTGAAATCAAGAACGTCGCCAGAATAGAGCATGCTGTCAGTAAGAGCAGCAGTTTCAGTTGTATTAAAACCTCGAATAAAAATGGCCATAAGAAGAGCAGACATTTGATAGTCTGGGATTGTGCCAGCAGTATAGCTGTCAATAAACCATTTCACTTCTTCTGTAGTTAAACTGCCGCCATCACGTTTCTTTTGAATGATAAGGTTGGCAGAGAAAGCTTGGGTGTCAAGCTTGGAATTTTTCTTAGCTTTTTTAGTCACATTTTTCTTCGTTGTTTTTTTTGCCATAGATTTGACTCATTTTTTAAAAAAAGATTACCCTTTGATTGAAAGAGAGAATAAAATAGCAGGGCACCCCCGCGGTTGTAAATGCTAGAGGAGAACTCTGATATGAAAAAGATCAGATATAAGTTTTTGATTTTAATTCAATTAATATCGCTAATCTTTGCGGCTCCAGTTTGGGCTCAAGATGCCTCAGATGATATTTTGCGCGACTCAATGCAAGACCTTTCTATTGTGGTCGGTTTGGGAGCTGGGGGAGCGATTTTGGGTCTTTCTACACTCTCATTTGTTGAGAAACCTGGTGATCATTTGAATAACATTTTAGTCGGCGCTTCAATCGGTATCATCATCGGTGTTGCTGCAGTGGCTTATAAACAAGCTAACAAGACCAATTCTGGTTATAGAGGGGCTGAAGCGGCAGATTTTTCCACTTTAGATCGTACTGCTTGGCATAATACTAATTTTGAAACTCATCGCAGCAAAATTGATGCTCCTTTGGGTTTTGGTTATTCCTTTAATTTCTAATGAAAATTCTTTTTGAACATAATGGCGTCTTGCCCGTTGTCGGGTATGGCGGGACTGAGCGTATCGTTTATTGGCTCATGCTTGAGCTCGTGAAGCTGGGGCATGAAGTCTTTTTAGTGGCCCATCCAGACAGTGATGTTGAAAGGCACGGGATAAAGCTCATTAAGCATCCAGGTGGAGATTGGCGTTCAGTGATCCCTAAAAATATCGATCTCATTCATTACTCTTATACGCCTCCTTTTGAATTGCCTACTCCAGTGCTTGTCACAATTCATGGCAATGGAAAACCTGGAGAGCTTTTTCACAAGAATAGTGTTTTCGTCTCTCAATCCCATGCACGCAATCATGGCTCAGAGGCCTTTGTTCATAATGGCCTAGATTTTTCTGAGTATCCTTACCAGACTCCTAAGCACATGGACTGGAAGCATTTTATGTTTCTGGCCAAAGCTAGTTGGAAGGTGAAAAACCTGAGTGATTGTGTCAAGGCCTGTAAAAAATCTGCCAAGCATCTTCATGTAGCAGGGGGAAGGCGTTTTAGTTTTTCTCGCTACATTCATTCTTATGGAATTATAGGGCAAGAAAAAAAGTTGGAGCTTTTGCGTCACTGCGATGCCCTTCTTTGGCCCGTGCGCTGGCATGAGCCTTTTGGTGTGGCCATGGTTGAGGCTTTTTCCCAAGGAAAACCAGTCATCGCTTCTTCTTTTGGTTCTATGCCCGAGATTATTACTCCCCGAGTTGGTCGATTGGCCCAAAATTATGCTGAATTTGAGGCTTTTATCGCTGACTGTCCCGACACTTTCCGTCCCGACGAAATACGCCACTACGCAGAGGAGAATTTTTCCTCATCGCTCATGGCCAAGCGCTATGTGGGGTATTATGAGAAAGTGATAAAAGGCGAGGAATTTAACTTGGTTGCCCCAACTTGGAAACAAGCAAAGGCCCCCCAGGATCTTCTCTCGTTTTAAGCTTTTTAGATTAGGATAAAAAATGTCAAAAGAACTCATCATCAATCAGACATTGAATGAATTTCGTGCTGCCCTCATTGAAAACGGAGAGATCATAGATTTTCTCATGTATCGCGGAAATGAGGTGGGCGACAATATTCCTTCAGTAGGAAATATTTATAAAGGGAAGGTCCTTAAAGTCCTTCCTGGTATGCAATCAGCTTTCGTGGACATTGGCTGGGAAAAAGCCGCCTTCCTTTACGTTGACGATGCCTATCTTCCTACCTTGGAAGAACAACGTCAGATGGCCGAGAAAGCTAAACAGGCTGAACAAGAAGGAAGTCGTGTCGGGCAGGTGATTCCTGATGAACTTTCTACTCTCTCAGAAGTTGTAAATATGAAATTCAGACCTGATCTTTCGATTGAGTCTTTTCTTAAAGAGGGAGACGAGGTTGTTGTTCAGGTGGCCAAAGAACCTATTTCTACGAAAGGCCCTCGTGTTACTCGTCATGTGACCTTAGCCGGCCGTCATGTGGTCTTTATGCCTTATATTGAACATACTGGTGTTTCTCGTCGTATTGAAAACGAGGAAGAACGCGACAGACTTAAAGGCGTGCTCGATTCTATTCGTCCGGAGGGGACTGGCATTATCGCTCGTACCGTTGCTGAAGGGCAGAGTTATAAAGTTCTTAAGAACGATTACAATATGCTCGTTAAAATCTGGAAAGATGTACTTAAGAGTGCTGAGAAGGCGAAAGCACCTTTTACAGCTTATCAAGATCTCAATTTTATTCAGCGTGTTCTTCGTGACATTACTGATGAGGATGTAGATCAGATCGTGGTTGATACAAAGGAAGGCTATAAAGAAGCTGACAAGTTTATCCAGCGTCTTCTTCCTAACCTCAAAGGCAAAATAAAGCATTACGAAGAAGATACCCCTATCTTCGAGCACTATGGTATCGACCTCGAGATCGAGAGAGGTCTTGCTAATAAGGTCTTCCTACGTTCTGGTGGTTCTATTAATATTGACCAGACTGAAGCCCTTGTGTCTATTGATGTAAACACAGGGAAATTTGTAGGAAGAAAAACTCTCGAAGAAACGATTCTTAAAACTAATCTTGAAGCAGTTAAAGAAATTGCTTATCAGCTTAGACTTCGTAACTGCGGCGGTATCATCATTATCGATTTTATCGACATGGAAAAAGAAGAAAACCGCAAGCAGGTTTACCATGCCCTTTTAGAGGCCCTCAAAAAAGATAGAGCGAAGACCAACGTTCTTCCTATCTCTGGGTTGGGGCTTGTGGAGATGACCAGAAAACGTACCCGTGACACTCTCACTCGCGTGATGTGCGATCCTTGCCCTTATTGTGAAGGTACAGGAAGAGTGAAGAGCACACTTACCGTTTGTTATGAGATTGTGAGAGAACTCACTAAGGTTCTTAAAAAGTGCAAAGGAACTAAGGTGTATGTCTACGCTCATCCAGAGGTGACCGCTCGCCTTTGTGGTAGTGACTTAGATGTGATTGAGACTTTGGAAAGTGCTTTTTCCAAACAGCTTATTTTGCGTTCTGAAAACAGCTATCACGTAGAGCAATACGAGATTTTTCCTCAAGAGTATTAATCGCAAATGTGATGCTGATGTAACAAATTAAGCAAATGCTGCTTTTCTTCTTCAGATAATGCTTCTGTGTAAATTATTTTATTAACAAAAGTGATATTGATTTTTTTTTGGCCTTTTATCATAAGTGATAAAAGGGTTGGGGTTTTGTAGCCCAACTGTCGAGCCCAAACATTAATATTAAATTCTGAGTTATTCTTTTTTTTATTTGTGAATAAGTCTTTAAGGTAATGAAGAATATCTGAATAGTTTGTTGTAGTCACTTTCATAAGAAAGACTATTGTGATTCTTCGTTATCATTTTGAGGTTTTATGTTAAGCAAATTTAAAAAAATGCTGTTATTGCCAGAGATATATTTATAATAAAGAATGGTTATATGCTTGATTTCATCTTCGGTCATTTTTTCAGTTCTTATGATGTTTGAAATAAGAGTCTGGTTAACTTGTCTTTGACCTGCAAGCATTAAAGAGAGACCACTTGGACTTTTATAGCCCATCTGTTTGGCCCAAGCTCTGAGTGAAAAAAGAGGGTTTTTCTTTCTTTTTGAGTTAAGAAGATCATTCAAAAAAATTAAAATATCATGATTGAACTGCGCCCCATGAGCTGGAAAGAACCCTACAATTGCAAAACAGGTCTCTTCTCTAATGCCATGGTTAATAACTTCTTTTCAAACTCATCAGGTGTCTGATACCCAATGCCAGAGTGAAGT
>JACCEE010445197.1_pt1 | contig 17496 bp, 19 predicted proteins | sample 7449931 | NCBI WGS metagenome assembly JACCEE01 (sample SAMN15323457, study PRJNA562643) | freshwater metagenome | isolation source: river surface water | place: USA:Blue River Watershed | collected 2017-08-19 | reverse complement strand
ATCCGTTTAATGTTGATAATTGTAATGTTGATCCAATTGGAATAGATGTACTAATATTAATTGAACTTACAACTAATGAACTGATTACCATAGAATCAGCAAATGAACTAATGAAATTCGCATTAATACTACTGAGATTATTTGTTTGAATATTGTTTGTACTTAGATTATTTGTACTCAGATTAGTAATAGCACCATAAGAACCAATCAAATTATTTGTACTAATATTGTTAGTACTTAAATTTTCAATAGATCCATAAAATCCAATCAGATTATTTGTACTTAGATTGTTAGTACTTACTGAATTAAAGAGTCCAAAGTTTCCAAACACATTAGCCGAGCTTATTGAACTAAATGATCCAAAACTTCCAATCAAATTATTAGTACTGATATTATTTGTACTTAATGAATTTGTTTGAATATATAATGATATAGCTGAAGAAATTAATAAGGAACTTATTGAAAGATTATTTCCAATTCCTGTACTAAATCTTAGTGTTGAAGTATCTAGATTTGTAGCAAAAATAGATGAGGTTGCTATAGAAGATCCACTAAGTGATGTAGCACTAGATACATTTTGTGCAGGACCGGTAAATGAACTTACTTGTAATGAACTAATTACCATTGAATTAGCGAAAGAGCTTATAAAACTTGCATAGAGTGAATTTAGTGTACTGGTTTGAGCTGAGCTTACAGACAAATTATTTCCAATTCCAGTACTGAATCTTAGTGTTGAAGTATCCAGATTTGTAGCAAAAATAGATGAAGTTGCTATAGAAGATCCACTAAAGGCAGATGCACTTGATACATTAATAGGTGGTGCATTAAAAGAACTAACGGTTAAAGATGACAATGTAAGATTATTTCCAAATCCATTGTCAAAGGTAATATTATTTGTGGACACATAATCTGCATTTATTGTTGAGAAAGAGGTGAATCCACTTGCTGATTCAAAGAATACATAATTTGATGAAGCTGTTACAATTGTATTTCCTAGACCAACAAAGTTTAATACACGTCCAGATGTTGTTGTACTCAAACTACTAAATTCAACACCACCAGATTGTGTTTGAATTCGTGATGGACCTGTATTGTAAATAAAAAAGCTATTACTTTCGGGCAAATCAGATTTATACATTCCAATCCCGTAACCCGATTCTAATTTTAAGATGTTGGATGTACCAGTAGCTACTGTGCTGTAATAGGTACCATTTGTTCCTACACGGAATATGTTAAAAGCTCTGCAGGAGTAGTTTCCAGATGGATCTGCCCAGTATGTTCCACCACTTCCATCAGAAAAAAGTACTTGATTAGCCGGGATTGGATTGTTTGAACCAGTACGGAAATTAAGCTGTCTCACTAATACTCTATCAAATTCTTTATTTTGTTCAACTGCTTTTAATCTTGTTATAGTGGCCATCACTCTAACTTCTTCTCCTCTTTTTTCATAGTTCAATATAGAAATATGAAAAAAAGTAAAACACAAGCAGAAGAATTTTGTTCTTGCATTAAAAAAGTCAAAAAGAGTCTTAAAAATCAAAATAGAAAAAATGGAAAGAATACTAAAAATTTAAATGAATATGAAAAAGGTGGAATTGCTATTTGTGTGAAATCAATGTTACAATCAAAAGGAAGAACACTTAAGAAATTTCATTGCAAAAAACCACCAATGTTAAAAACACAAACTATGAAATAATAAAAATACAAAATAAAAATTTTTTTATTCTTCGTTTACAAGTGTATTAAGTTTTCCATCAATTATTTTACCGATATATTCACCTACTCGTTTACGATCATCGGACCTTTTTGTAAGATCCGCCTTGTAAACGTTATTATTCTTTTTTATCATACAAAACATTCCATCAATTACTTTCAATGTATATTCAGAAAGTCATTCGTCATCAGTGGGCTTAATTTCCACCTTGGCCCTGTTGCGAATAGGCTTCTTTACAGCAGGCTTCACTTCGGCTGGTGCAGCAGCACCTGCAGATGCAGGAGCCGCTTCAGCCTCCGATGCAGAACCAGCATCTGATTCTACGGCTTTAGAAGTCTTCTTAGTAGGCTTCTTAGGAGCCTTAGGAGCAGGGGCCGTCTCAGCTTCAGATGCAGAGCCCACATCGGACTCAGCAGCCTTCTTGGATGCTGCAGTCTTCTTAGGTGCAGCAGTCTTCTTAGGTGCAGGGGCAGCAGGTGCCTCTGCATCAGAAGCAGCTGCAGAACCATCCGCAGAACCATCAGTGCTCAGAGCCTCAAAATCACTCTTCAGCTTCGCAGTTGCGTGATCTGAAAGAGTCTTCATAAAATCAGCCCGTGCTTTCAGGGCATTATATTTCTCACCAGCATCCTTGGCAGCAGTCTTTGCCTCCTCCACGAATGCATCAAATTCATCTTTCATTGCAGTTTTGAATACATATTCCTTAAATTCATTCGCCTTGTTGGAACGTTTGGGCTTATCATCAGATTTCTTACCCTTAGCAGGCTTAGAACCCTTCAGTTCAGCAACCAGTGCTTCCAGTGCGGCAACTTTCTCACTCAGAGCCTTGAAATCCGATACGGAAGCCATTGTGCTTGTACACTTTTCTAATAACCATTCAATACGACTGCTATTTCATCAATTTTTTTCGCAAAATTCATGAAATATTCTCTTCCTATCTATAGAGCAATTTAGAATGAAAATTCCTGTTCCAAATGCTGATACATTATTTTTATTAGTAGCGTTTTTCCTCCTTATAATTCTTGCAGTATATGTTTTTGTTTTATCATACAATATGTATGGTAAGTTTCCAATTGATTATAACCCTTTTGTACAGCAAAGTGTTTTTATGAAAAAATGAGGAAAAATTGATTGATTATTTGGCTATTTAAATGATGTTAACAAAAATATTCGGATTTGAAAATGGCTGAGACTACTAAACTTATTCGTGGAAGCATTCAAGGAATTGTTTATTTGGTGAATCCTGTAAATGGGAAAGTTTATACTTTCAATCCAGAGAAACCGACTTATGTTGGTACAATTGAAGTTTGTACTGATAAACATATGATTAGTAAATCTGATGGAGCCCTTGCTGGATACAAAGTAAAATTCCGTGATGATATTCGTGAAGTGATGGAACGTTTGACAAAAGAGAAAAGTTCTGCACCCAAACTTACAGCAGTAGGTGGTGCAGGAACTTCTTAATTCATAAATAAAAAATTGATTGATTAAAATCTAAATGAAATGTTTTTAATCAATGTAAGAAATGAACGCATTCACAATTGAAGAAGCATGTTATTTAGAAGAAGCTCTTCGTGTAAGGAGGTTGCATATGTGGTATACACTTTGCTCAAAATACCTCATTCCCGATGATCTTCAAAAAGATGTGATTGAATGGATTATGTCTGGAACTTTTGAAGATAAAGTGATTCGTCGTAAAAAACCACCTGTCAAAGTTTCTCAATATAAACTTGTTAAAGTCTTAAAGAAGCACGCTCATAAGCCAGACGTTCTTCATCACTGCTAAATACCCATTTATAAACGTGAGTACTATTAAATGTACTTACGTTCATATAAATATTCATATCTGCTTGAAGTTTAATTCGTTCACTATCGGATATTGAAGTTGAAAAATATGTTCCACGTGGTGCTTCACGAGTTTCATATGCAACACCAACATAAATTGTACTTTGTTGTACAAATTTTTCACTTTCAGAAGTGAAATCGACCGTTGGAAACTGTGCAATGTGCAATGCTTGTCCTCTTCTGTAATCCATTAATTCACTGTTTGATAAAAATGTATAAAATCTTTGATCAAAAAATCCTGAATTCATCCTAGCACGTACTGCAAAATTATAGTTCTCAACACGTTCAAATGTTTCCCATTGTCTTCGTAAAATTTCAATCTCACTTCTTGTTTTATATCTGTAATAACTAGCACTAAAAGGATATTGTGTTCGGGTTGACATCTCTCTTTTTGGATTTGAAAATTTAAAAAGAAAATCAACACACTCTGATTAAACTACACGATACATACAAACCAATCCATTGTACTCAAGAATCATCAGCTCTTTCATCTCTTTCAAATGAGCCAATGTTTGCTTCACACTTTCCATCTTTTCAATAAGTTTGGTTTTCTCCACAATAAACAATGCAACTGTTTGTATTTTTTTTGATAGAACAATTTCCTTGAAAACACCATCATTAAACATATATTCATATGTGTTTTGAAGACAAATCAACTCATCGTTTGTTTTCTCTATTTCTTTCAAAAGTGAACCATACTCAACTTTCTTCAGAGCAAGTGTTGACAAAATAGAAACCTGTGATGGATTCATTTTGATCCAATATGATGAAACTTCTTTAATGTTTGTAAGATCTTTCTAAGATCTTTGTTTACTAATCAATCTTATTAATTTTCGCTTCATTTTTTTTCATAAACTATTTATGAAAAAAACTATTTAATACTCTTCAAAAGAGTTATCTTCTGCTTCATACATTAATTCATCGTTTTGTTCTTCATATACTTCATTATTTGAAACATCAGAAGCATATGTACGATACAGTTTCTTATGTAATGATCTTGCTTGAATCGCGGCATATTCTCTTTCATATTCAAGTGCTTTTTGTTTCATCTCTTTATCATATTGCGATTTCTCCTCTTCAATTCTTTTTTCTTCCTCTAGTTTTTTCTTCAACTTATCAGCTAAAGAAACAGAATGACTAATTACAGAATCTTTCTTAGGTTCAGCTGTTGGCTTTTTTGATCCAAGCGTAGGAAAATCTTCCAATGAACTTATTGAAATTGTTTTATGTTCTGGTTTTACTGATTTAGCCCATCCTGAAGATGATCCATCTGTTGTTCGCTTTCCTGGTGGAATATACGACATTTTTGTTTGAAGTTTTTGTGTCTATTGAATCTTTGTGTAACTTTTTAGATCAATTTTATTCATCTATTTTATTCATCTATTAAGACTCTACCAGCTCCATTCTCAATCTCAAATATATTCACCGTTTCTGCATATACAATACAATACGTTTTACGATTGTTTGATCTATAATCGTATGCAATTCTATTTAATGTTAAATAAAGTAAAGGTTGAACTGCACGGGTCATATGCAATGTTCCACAAGGTTGAAAATCTTCTAAATTTCCAAACGCAACTGTATGAAACTTTGTTTTATTTGTTTGACTATGACTTGATCGTATATTTTTCCAATAATCAGATACTTCTTGATAAACGATTGGTTCATTTGCAATTACACGATCAATATTTGCAATATTAATTCGTGCACTTTGTATGAAACTTAAATTATCATATGAAACATAATTATTTAATTCGTTGGTTAGTCTTGCACCTTCACTTTGAAATGCAAAGAAGAGTCTTTGAGCCGGTCCAATAAAATCTAATTTCAATGGAATGTTTACTGGTGCACCAGACAAATACGCCGAGTTCATAATATTGTCTTCAATCGGAAATTCTTGTTTTTGCACTTGGTAAAATGGAATATGCCATCGTTGAGATTTTAACCATACCTGCACATCTGGTTTTACAAACAAATACGTTGCTTCTAATGCAACCAATGGCTTTGCCATCTCTTCCTTCTTCAAAGTTGTCATAATTTCAGATAAGGCTGTTGCTGATCGTTTCACACTAATAGGTTGTTCAAATATACTTGTATAGTTAACAAACCCTGCACTATTATACCGAACAATCAAATCTTCAAACTTCTTCAAATAGACTCTTAAACGTAATCGGCTCTTTTTCATCGCTATCAAAGGCAAACCTGGTTCGCCTGGTAATTGATGTCCTAAAATTGGAATAGGAACATACAATGTTGGTAATGTTGCAGTCCGTCCAATATTCAATGCACTCTCTTCATAATATCCAATACTTTTTGCTAATGCTAATGTTTGAACATCTGATGCTATTTGTCCATATCTCCACGCTAAAAATTCACCATACACTTCACTAATCAATAAAGAATCATTAAACAATTGGAACTTTTCAATACAATTGAATCCAATCAAATTTGTATAACCGACTGAACTATTAGGTCCGTCCAAAAATGTGATTAATCCTGTTGGATTCACTGATGCTGCAACAGGTGGCAACCACGTTGGTAATGTTATACGAAGTTTAAATTCTTTCACAATATCTCCACGTTGTTCAATTTCAAAGTCTATATACTTTCCCCAATCGGGTACATTGTTTGGTTGTGTCACATGAATCTCCTTTGTAAAAGGAGCACTTTTCATATACACTCCGTGAAAAAAACTATTCTTAGGATTGCTTGTGAAAAAAACATCCTTTTTCCCTCTTGAAACTAATTCTAACAATCCTGCATTTCTTACAGTTGCCATAACTCTACTTACTAATACAACATTCAATAAATATTCTTTTTACTTATTAGAAAAATGGCTTTATCCACAAGTGATTACTACGATTTAACTAAATATAAAGTGAAAGATATTGTAACTGTTTCTCATACAGAAGCACTAAGTCTTGCCCGAGGTTTTGTTGCTGAAATTGGTGGTATTTTTGGTGGTAAATCTGATATTATGAATAAAAAAATAGTTGATGTTGAAAGAAATCTTAAATCAAAACTACGCGAACATTTAATAGGTTCCGATAACATAATTGGAATTAAATTCAATTTCACTGAATTTGGGAGAGGAGAATCAAACGTATTCCTTACAGGATTCGCTTCTGGAACAATCATAACACCAATTCAAGGTGGGTCTTTTAAAAAAACACTAAAAAATAAAAAATAATTACATTTATTCTATTAAACACAGTAGGCATACATTGGATAAATTTGATTCTTGTTTGGAATCACAAATATATCTCCAGCATATAATGCATCGTATCCTTTGGGTGGATGCATATATTTTGGTTTAGAATATCCAAATTTTCCTAATTCATTTTCACCTATTATTGGATTTTGTACATCAGAACTGTTAAGTTTCTTTTTATTGTATTTAACAAGAGAAACAATAATATAATTATTTGTTTTTGTTTTATAAGTTAATACATGTTCTATGCTGTTTGAAAAATTAACACCTTCACCGAAAGCTTTTGTTCTTGATTTAACAGGATCAAATCCTGTTTTTAAAATATTTACTGCATTCTCCTTTGTTGTTATATGATACATCTTTTCAAGATGTTTTCCTTTATAGTTATTGAAATTCATTAACAATATAGGATTTTCACATTCAAGAATTTTATTTTTTTTATTTTTTCTTGTTTTCATTTCTATTCTTTGTTTACTTTTCTGCTTCGCGAACCAACACAACATTTGCAATCATAATGGCCAGAGCCCCTAATGCACTCATATAATTGATTGTTTCACCTTCAAAGAAATATCCAAATACATAAGCACTGATAATACCGAAGAAACTGATTGCACTAAACGCTATTGTAGAGACTTTTGGAATTGCAAAGAATCGTGCACCATATCCAACAAATCCGATCAATACATTAAACAATACCATAATACTCATTGCTTTCTTGGATAAGGTTCCTGAGAAACTTAGTAATCCAAACAAAGCCATTAATGTCCAAAGAATGGCTGAACCACCGTACATACTAAACATTTGTTTGAATGGATTGTCTTCAGCTTTCAATTGTTTGAAAAGAAGGTAAATACCTGTTTCAGTTGCAGCAGCAGTTAATGCTAACAACACTCCAAGCTTATTCCAACCTTTCGGATTTGCACTTGGTTGGGCTAATAAGAAAGCACCACCTAATGCCAACATCATCCAACCGTAAACGTGTGGTTTAATCGTTTCACCATATAATAAACTACTTCCTAATAAGTTCATTACCGGATAGGTGTAGAATAATGCCATTGCATTTCCTGCAGGTAGTAATTCAAATGCCTTATAACTGGCACCTACATGCATCAAATTCAACAATCCAGATCCAAATATGTTGGAAAGGCTAAGGTCTAATAAATTTTGTTTTTGAAATAAGGATACAATCATTGCACAAATTGCAAACACATACATTCGGAACCCTGTTTGAACTCCAACAGATGCATCTGTTGATTTGATTAAAATAGGATACAATGATAACACAATTTCACTCAAGAAAACAAATGATTCATACATTCTAATTTATTGTTTGATATTATATACAAAAATTGAAGTCAATTATGTTGTTTTAGTTGGACTAAATTTATCTGAAAAGAGCTAACATATTAAATGTCTGCTTTTACGCCTTATAGCATGGCAATAAGAGTTATCATAAGAAAAGATAATATTGTGGCAAACTCTTTCACTGATGCTATTATGATCAGAGAGAGTGCTGATAAAGCAAAGCCGAGGGAGAAGGAGGATAAGATCTTGTCAAAAAGTATCTTTCCTGATCCGAGCAAAGAGTCTATTTGTTTGAAATTCTCATTCAATAATGAACCCTCTATTGGTGGTGCAGGCACAAGTTCGCTCCCATCTTTGATGAAGGTACCAAGATCAGGAAAGTATGCAGATGCTTACAATAAGTATATGAATGGTCCTCCAGCAAAGCGGTTCAAATTTTGCTAGAAAAAAAGAGATTTTGAATAGAGAAAAAAATTGAAACGTCATTTTTCATCTTGAAAGAAGGCATACTGTCTCATCCGAGACCTGTCACAATGAACCGGTCTTTCTCTCTGAGCCCTCCTCCTCTGTCTGAGGAGGATATGACGATGACCCCTGTCGTTCAGGGGTTGCCTCTGCCGCGTGTGGAGTTCGTCGCCACAACCCCCTCCTACGAGGAGGATTTCGTGGTCCCTCGCCCCACGCTGCCCACGGCGGCCGAGTTGGGCCTGCCCCTTCCTACGCTGCCCACGGCGGCCGAGTTGGGCCTGCCCCTTCCGTTCCCAGTGGAGTTCGGTGACGATGCCCTTCTGGAGGAGGCGGCGTTCGCCGGATTCCCTGGCGACGACACGATGGTCGGCAACCCGTTCACGGTTGACCATGTCACTGACATTGCGTCTGCTTTCGCAGGTGCTGCTGCGGCGTTTGCGCAAGCCAGCGCGGCTGCCGTTGTGCCCAAGGCGTCCAAGCCGAACAAGCCGAGCTTGGCTAAGCGGCTGAAAGCCATGGCAAAGAATCTCCCCAAGGGCGTCTTTCCTGACCCTGCCACGGACCCTATCTTGTGGGTTGCGGTCAAACGGCTGGGCACCCACGTCGTTTCGCGTGGGGTGAACACTGCGGATCCTGCACCCGCGACAGGCGGTGCGGGGACGGCAACTTCGTCCAGGCCCTCACGGGTCACTGGCGGCAAGTCCATGGTCCTCCGCAGTCACACTGATGGGACCGCCGCAAAGCGGGCCAAGACCAGCCCTTAATCAGGCTGGTTAGGAGTGCCAATCACTCCCAAAAACCCCAAAAACAAAACAAAAAAAACAAAAAACCCAAAAACAAAATAAAAAAAACAAAAAACCCAAAAACAAAATAAAAAAACAAAAAAACAAAAAAATTACGTTACAAGACCGATAAAAAGGTCAAATAATTACGTTACAAATGTGATTAAAAGCTAAACATGTTTTTTGAATAAAATTGATATCATCTTTTTGAAGATTGCATTTTGCAATGCACGTTTGTGTAAAGCTCTCATCATCCAAAGATGAATCGCATTTTGCTCATCGCAATTGTTGTACTGTGTCTGCTTGTGCAGACGCAAGCACAATTAGTTCCAATCCTAATGGGAGGCGGTCTTACCTTGATAGTTAATGTTATAGCTGGTGGCTTGAATCCTCTTTTCGCAATCACAATCTTTGCGTCATCTACGCTGATGTGTAGCTGGCGTGAACAAGATCTGTTAGCAGAGGAAGAACAGAAGTACTTGAATCGGATTGAACACGCAAAGAACCCTAATTGGGTCTCGTGTGGAGTAGATCACTTTTATAAGGTGGCTAAGTCGTGCAGGTCTAAGAACGGTTGCGACTATAGCCTGGATGCTCCCCAAAACCCTAAATACTGTAATGTATGCGGGAAGGATGCAATGTGGGCTGTAATACACACTGACCCTGAGAACAGGATGTCTTATGATACTGCACTTCTCTGCAAGGAGTTGGATGGGACGGTTGTACAAAAGCCCTTCCCAACTCTACCTCACGGTTTGTGGGACTGTTCAAAGGTTCCGCACTACAGTGAGTGCAGGAAGTGTGGCACTACCCACGCGCAGTATGTTGAGTGGACAAATGCAGGAGTAATTGCTCACTGCTATAACTTGGTTAATGACGATCTCGTTCTGGCTGAGAAGAAGATATTGATCTAAGGATATGTATTGAATTTTTTATAAATATGGACATTTTTAAAAATAATGTTTTTGTAAACTTTACAGATAATTATTCTTATACTTTTCTATTGCCGTTTGAAAATCATCCAACTATTTTGTCTGAACCTACAATTGGTTTGTATTCATTAATAGAATTAGGGTTTTCAAATGCTGCTATGAAAAAATATGCAAGATTCAGAAAACAAAGAGATGAACTTACTTTCACTTTAGGGAATATATATACACACAATATTGTTGTTGATTTAATGGAAGAATTGAAATATTTCCAAACAAAAAAAGAACAAAGTATTGCAGTCCGAGCAAAAATTTCTGTTCTTGAAAAACGCATTGAAGATGAATCAGTAAAACTAAAAGAACATATTGAAAATATGGAAAATACATACAATGACATTAATGAAAAATTAGATTATTACGATTCAAAGATTGAAAAAAGTCTGAGAACAATCAGCTTTGAATTGTTGGAAACTCCAATTTCCATTGAATCATACTTGAAAGAGAGAAAAGACAATGACCTTTTGTGTGAACTTCTGGAAAGTAGTTTTATTTCGTATTCATAATTTTTTTAAAATATGAAAAAATTTGACACTATTTTTTCATATCCAATATTTTTTAACTAATACGTTTATTCATTACAAATGAAGTTACGAACACTCGTTTACATTTCTATTTGGTTAGGTATATTCAATATTCAAAGTCAATTCAAATATAATCAATCATACCCATTTATTTCTTCAATTTTGTATGCACTGTGCGCAATTGCTCGTCATTTAATTGTAATAAAACTACTATTTAATAGTAATTTGGTGACACATTCTAATATACTGTTTTGTTTGGTATTCTTTGTTTGTGACACATATACAACTTATAATGAAAAACAAACGATGTTTAAAAATAATCAAAGATTTTATTTTGAATATGTTTGAAAATGCGGTCTAAATGGACTATTCGTTTCAAACAAACAATCAAAGATGATCGCCTCAACGAACAAACAAGAAAATAGTAAAAATCCGTTTCCTACGAAACTTGGAGATTTATCTGGAAATCTTTTTCAAGTTGTACCCAAACCAAGTCCAACAAAATTTTACACTTCAAATGTAAATCGTCCTAAAATTATTCTTACATCTGTGAAAATTCCTGATGAACATATTTGGGCGAATGGACTTTTTCAAAATGTTTATGTTTGTTACCGACTGTTGGAATCCATTGGTTACGAACCGTATATGTTAGTTGAAAACAACAAAAATAACAATGATGCAAAGATTCATAAGAAATTTAGAGTGTTGGATTTTCCCGAATACATTGCAAAACCGTTTCCTGTTGTTGCATACATTGAAATGGCTATGAGCTGTGATCCTTCTATAAGAAAGTTTTTCAGATCTATTGGATCCAAAACAATCAAAGTATACTTTGGAAATATCCTTAACATTGATATTGAAACAATTACATTTTACAAACAAATGAATTTTAGTCATCATCTTGCTGGAGAATTGGATGAGATCTGGACAAGTCCTCATTACGATTTTCACGCTGATTACACTGGCTCTATTAACGGAATTCTTGGTAAAACACGGATTGCACCGTATGTTTGGGACTCAATGTTTATTGAAGAGAATGGAACGAAATACGATTCAACCAATATAACACCTAGTAGTGCAAGAAATTTTATCATTATGGAACCAAATATTAGCTTTCAAAAATCTTCGTTTGTTCCCATCTTAGCGATTGAAGCGTATTACAGGAAATACCCAGATCGTGTTAACGAAATCATCACAATCAATGGTGATAAACTCCTCAATAATCCATATTTCCGTGATAATATATTGCCTAATCTTCATATTGCACTTTGTGGGAAACTCAAGTTATTACCACGAGCCAATTTAATTAATCTTGTAAAAGCTGTATCTGATGCAATTGTTGTTCAACACCAAATGAACAATGAATATAACTATAGCTTTTTAGAATATTCTACGTTGGGATTTCCTGTTGTTCATAATATACGACGTTTCAAAGAGTACGGATATTATTACGAAAACGCAAATTTCATTGAAGCATCAAACCAAATTGAAAATATTGTGCATTATCACGAACTCAATAAAGAGGCATATGCTTCTCAAGCGAACCAACTAAAATGGAGATTTAGTATAAGCAATCCAGAGAATCAAAAATCTTGGAACAATCTTGTTGGAAACTTTACGAATCTTTTATAAATTTTTTTATTTCAAATAAATTATTTTATTTATTTGAAAGAATGATTTTTGCGTTAAAACTAAAAACTAAAAACCCCGAAAACAATCATACATAAGAATGTATGTTCTTTTAGAGATTGATCCTACATCAGGAACAACTACTACTAATAATTATTCAAATATTCAAGAACTTCAATCATACATAAATAATAAAATTGATAAAAAAGATCCTACATTACTCAAAAATGAAATTATTGCAAGGATTGAATCTTTGTTTGAATGTTTGAATCAATCATGTATTAATTCAGACAAACATATTGTTAAAAAATCTGATACACCAATCCTTATGGTAGAAGAGAAGGAAGAGACTGAGCAAATTATTGATAAGAATACTGATGTACCAGTTATTATAATAGAAGAGAAGGAAGACATAGATACGAGTATTGTTCCTGAACTTGGAGATAATTTTGGAATAAGCGATGTAATTAATTTTATTTCAAACAATTCACTCGAAAACCCTAAAAAATCCATGTACTTTGATTCACGAAATATTTTTTTTCAACCTGCAGGTGAAGGTAAAAAATATAATATTTCTGAAGAACATTTAGAAAGACTTGTTCCAGAACCTGAAATGTTAAATAAATCTATTGACAATTATTTTACTGTTTACGATATATTGAGAAATGACAATGAATATTTGGTAAAATCTTTTAAGTCTACTATAAATGTGAATTTACCAAAATTTGTTCATGATTCTACACAAATATTTGCAAAGCATTTTATTGATAATTATTGTTTGAAAAATTCTCTTGCAGTTTATGAAATTAATAAGAATAAATTTTATTCAAATAGTTCTTTTAATTATTGTTTGATTCTTCTTTCAAAATACACAAGAGAAATTATTGATCATGATGATACACTCCGAGTCCTTTATCTTGATGTTATTGAGGATGATCAACGTGATAGATTAATAAATCCTTATGTTCTTTACTCAATTCTTAAATCGAATGTATCATGTCCTTATCTTATAATTGATCATACAAAAATATTTCAACAATATTTCCAACTTTTGTCTAATCTTCATACAATTTGTAAAAAATATAGTGTTTCTTCATTATGTGAAAATTTAATTGATCTCATTGTTTTCAAATTAACAGCAAAAATGTATAATAATTCGTATACTTCTTGTTTTGATGAAGTAATACCTTATTTAGTTGATCTTTATTTTGAATCTCGTATTTCTTCTGAAAAAGATAAATCAATTAAAAGTTCTGATCTTCTTGTAGATTTTCAAACATTCTTATCTGAGTTGTTTACAGATACACCAGATTATCATACCTTTTATAAAAACTTATACAATGCAAAAGTATTTGGCAAACTTCTTCGTGAGAAAAATATTCAGTCTATTCGTAAATCTTCTGGTATTTTCTATAATGATATAATTTACAAACCAAAACCAATAACACATCGTAAAGAAGTTCCACAAATAAATCTTGATGCATTTAACATCCATATGTTTGATTCTTTTGAAAAAATCAAATATGAACATGAATAATTGTAAAAATCGCGTAAAACTCATTTAAAACTTCATATGTTCTTTCATTAAAGACAATATGAAGATCGCAATCACCTCCAAATTCCAAAACAGTTACTTTAGCGGTTCACTACCGCAAGTCTGTTTGTTTCTTGGAACAGCACTAAAAAATCTCAATCATACTGTTCATTTATTAGTTCAAACAGATTCTGAACCAAAATGGTTTATTGATTGTTTGGAACATAAAAAGAATGTCCCAGATGTAGTATTTTACGATTCTTCTAAAACAGATCAATACGATTTGCTTATTGAAGTGATTTGGTCTTTTAGTCCTGAAACTCGTATCAAAGTTGCAAAACAAACTGTTTTATTCCTTCATTTCCCTCCATTTTTCCATGATCTGGAATCATCCGTTTATAACTTTAATGGTTCCAAAAGGAATTTCAATAATGTGAATGCTGTTTGGACATGGGATTGTGCAAATGAAGATGATATTCGGTATATGGAATTTTTGTCTGGAGTTCAGGTTACAAAAATCCCTATTTTATACGATCCATCTGCAATTGATGTCTATATGAAAGAATGTTCTGTTCCGTCTTGGTCTGATTCAGCAAAAGATGTGGAGAGCAAAATACCGAAAGAGGCACCGAAAGGGATTGATTGGTGTGCACGGATTGTTGAATCAAATGCATCCAATTCTTCTTCTGCTGTTCTTCCCCTCAATATTGTTGCAAATATTCGCAATAATGGAAATGAGATTCGTTGGATGGTTCACAATGGTGATTCAATTAAACAATCTGATTTTCTTCGTGGGAATGTTTTAAAAAATCTGAATTTAGGACCGATTGAAGATCTTTCAGGCAATCTTGTTGGAAGACTACGATTTCCTGATTATGGTCGTGATAAAACAGTGATTGTAAGTCATTTACGTTGGAGACCTTTCAAATACTATTTATTTGATGCATTATATATGGATATTCCAACAATTCACAACTGTGCTATTGCAAGAAATGCTGGTGCAACTTACTACTACGAACTGAATCAAATTAGCGATGGTGTGAAACAATTTGAACAAATTAAACACGATTATGAAAATAATACTGGGTTTTTTGCACCAAAAGCATCAGAATTTCGCAAACTTGTTCTTAAACAAAAATATTCACCAAGTTCTGAACCGCTTTTGTCTGAAATCTCTAAAGCAATTACAAAACTGAAATCTGCAAAAGTTCGTGTTCCCTTGAAGCCACTTCAAACAACATCTACACAACTCTTTCCTTCATCAACGCCTTCTTCAACACCATCAGGATTAACTCAAACTAAACCGAATCAAATTAAATTAGGATTTATGGATATGTGGGAAAATTTTCAACCTACTCATAATTTCTTTTTGTTTCTATTAGCCTTTGCAGGTTCCAAAAGTTCTGAACCTTTTGATGTAATGGTAGATAATGAAAATCCGAATGTTATTATTTACGGTCCATTTGGAACCAAACATCAAGAACATAAATACAAACACATACCGAAAATTTTTTACACAGGAGAAAATCTTCCTCCTCGTAAAGATCACAACACCGTTCTTAATGTTGGATTCAATTATCCTGAAACAAATGGATTACCGTACATACGAATGCCTTTATGGATGTTGGAAATCAATTGGTTTAATCAAGATGTGAATAAATTTGTAAATCCACTTCCTGTATCATTAGATGATGCAATGCGTATACATAGTCCAGAAAAACGTTCTAAGTTTTGTGCTTTTGTTGCTAGCAATCCTTCCAATCAACTACGGAATGCAGCATTTCAAATTATTCATAATAAATACAAAAATATTGAATCGGCTGGTAGACTGTTTACCAATAGACCTGAAGGGCAACTTCCGTCAGGAGCTGGTGGAGGTGGTGGTGAACTAATTAAAGTTGACTATTATAAACAATTTAAATTTGTTCTTGCGTTTGAAAATTCAAGTGCACCTGGTTATACAACTGAAAAGATTTTCCACGCAAAAGTTGCTGGAGCGATCCCTATTTATTGGGGTGATCCGTTAGTAGATCGTGATTTTGATAAAAATGGGTTTTTCAATGCTGGCCAATGTACCACACCAGATGATCTTGTATCAAAACTGAAAGAACTTGATGAAAATGAAGAACTTTGTAAGAAGATGATGAGTGTACCTGCACTGTCTGTTGAGAAAAAGAAACAATGTGAATTAATTATGGGTATTTTTGCAAAAGCTATAGGAGCTATTGTACTCAAACGTGAAGTGAATTTGACTGAAGATGATTGGAAATCTGCTCAATCGTTTGTGTATGAAACAAAATCAGTCAAAGCAGTTGAATCCAAACCTATTGAATCCAGATCATTTGAATCCAAAGTAGTTGAAACACCTCAATTAGTAATATCTGAATCAAAATCAAAACCATCTAATAAAAGAGTTTTAGTTTCAGCTACAAATAGAAAATTCTTACCAAGTGCAATGATGCTGTTTGAATCGTTTGATAATTTGAATAAACAGAACAATCAATATGTTGATGAGAAGATCTTGTTTGTATACCCTGATATTACACAAAAAGAGATTGAAAAAATTGTTTCTTTGGGTATAACTGTAAAAGAATTCCCAACAGAAACTTACAAACCGTATGAAGATTATTGGAATGTGAATCATTTTGCTTGGAAACTTTTTATTCACCACAATCTACTTCAAACACAACCAAATAATACATCTGTACTATATTTGGATGCGGGTGTTTTTATTGCATCATCTCTTCACAAACTGTTTGAAACAATTGAAAAAGAAGATATTCTTCTTTTCAATGATGAAGAACAAACAAATGAACGTTGGTGTAGTCCAATCTTTAATGAATTTATGAAAAGTACAGAAAGTGAATTAAAAGCAAATCAAATCACTGCTGGATTAATTGGATACAAAGTAGATGGTAAATATAAGAATGTGTTTTACGAAGCACATAATATTGCAACAAACCACAGAGAAGTGATTGTTGGAGACAAGTGGAAACCTTATTCAAGTGTTTGTATGGGTCATCGGCATGATCAATCAATATTAAGTATACTGTCTGAACGTGCAAAGGCTCCACGACTACCACTAAAAGATTATTACTGTGATCATTCATTAACTCGTACATTGAATTATAACGTACCATTGTATGTACACCGTGGAAATTTCAAGAAATATTCAAATATTTTACCCAATATTGGTGAAGCGTATGTTGTGAATTTGGATCGTCGTCCTGATCGTTTAGCTCAGTTCAAAGAATCTCATCCTTTCCTTGCAAAAAATACGTACAAATGGAGAGCAAGTGATGGAAAAGAGATTAAAATGACCCCCCAAATTGCATATTTGTTTAGAGACAATGATTTCAAATGGAAAAAGCCTGTTATGGGTTGTGCACTTAGCCATTTACAATTGTTTGAAAAATGTGCAAATGATCCAAACAAAGTGAATTACCTTATTCTTGAAGACGATGTGAAGTTTAACAAAGATTGGGAGAAACAATGGTT
>JACCEE010722056.1_pt1 | contig 17497 bp, 22 predicted proteins | sample 7449931 | NCBI WGS metagenome assembly JACCEE01 (sample SAMN15323457, study PRJNA562643) | freshwater metagenome | isolation source: river surface water | place: USA:Blue River Watershed | collected 2017-08-19 | reverse complement strand
TTCGCAACCGACAATGCAAAGCACGCTTGCTGAGACGATGACGGCAAAAACGACTGATTCGCAACCGACAATGCAAAGCATGCTTGTTGAGACAATGACGGCAAAAACAACTGATGATTCACATGATTCACAGCAAAGCGATAAAAAGCTTTGTCACGGTTTATATATCAAGAGTTCTGAAAGCAGGGAAGTTATTGCTTTAGATGAATGTGAAGAAAAGTTGAGACCGCATTGCTCACAAAATAAAAATGGTGAGTATAGCCTAACCATAATACATCCTAGTTTTTTCTTTTCCAGTTCTGTAATACCGCTTGATAATGAAAGAGTCGGTAAACGGTACGAACCTGAAAACCAGCATTTTCTAGGGGTTAAATACAATAAGAACTTTGTATTAACAACAAGAAAAGAAAGAGAAATGCTAAATCGTTTTTATCTGAACCATGACGCTTGCAAAAAATTGATTTTTGCAATAGATGACGAATCCGAAATAGTGGAAATCAAAGACAACCCGACAAAGTGGGATATTTACGACTGCATAGAACTGCTAAAAACGGGAGTCAAAGACGATGACAGCGGCATGCAATTCATAGAAGCTGTCGAAATAAAATTCGACAGAAATGGTTATTTTACTTTCATGTTATGTTTCTCAACGCTGGAAGAAGGGGAATATGACGATAAAAGTTCACAAGCTGAGTTGTTAAAAAGTTTCTTAACAAAACACGGACTCTTAAACGAGTTTTTTATTAAACAAGAAAAAGCAGAGCGGAAACTAAACGACGATGACGAAGATGATGAAGGGATAGACCTTGGACTAGACATTGACTTTTTTGATGAGTTAGATTCTAGTCCTAAGTTAGATTGCAGTCCTAAAACAGAAAAAAAACAATCGTTTATTGGTTTTGTACCGCCATCAAACTCGCCTGCTGACAAGTCTAAAGCAAGCGATGAATCACAAGTGTTAAGTCTTGCTGAGAATCCTACGAATGTCGTAATAGACGACAAGCGTAATAATACGACTGTCGTATATACGAGTGTCGTAGGTGACGTTGCAACATGTCCAACGTGTGGCTCGACTTTTACCCGTCGTAACAAACGACATACATATTGCTGTGAAGAGTGCCGCGTAAAAGCTCATGGTTTTGACTCTAAGCATCAAATGATGCGCGCAGTAATGCGTAAAAAGGGAGGATAAACATGTCTTACGCACTCAGATATATATATGTGTACTGGTGCATAATGCTGGATAAAATCGGCATTAAAAGCCCTTTAATTAACCTCAATAAACGACTTGACGAAAGTATTGCAGAGTCAATGCTCAATATTGAAAACTGCTTCAAGGAAAGCGATGAAATAGTAAAAAACATAAGAAGGCGATTAAGGAACTCTGCCAAACGTGAACGGCGGAATAACCGATAATCTATTTTTTGCCCCGTGTAGTTTATTAAATTACACGGGGTTTCAGAACAAAAAAACCGCCAAATGCGGCAAAACCAAAGCAACCGCAGCCATCAGTACGAAAGCAAAATAACGGTATCTGCTGCCGTAATACTTCACACTTCCCCACACTTCAGCTAATCTCATTTTCATAATAATTTTTTTCTTGAACATAAAAAAAAGCCGTTTATACGACCTTTTATGAGGTTATACAAACGACTTTTTATATATTGCAATAAACGAACTTAATACTCGAAAATACACTTATCTTTCGATTTGATAGTCCCATCATTGAGTAAACCGATTACCTTTTCACTCGCTGCATTAACATTAACTAATACTGATGATTTAGTATAATCTAGCTTATCATCAATCTTCACAACAACATCTGCGCGTTGGTGAGAGAAAAAATCTTCTGTTAAGTTACATGGTTTAATATTCCCACGATATGAGATACCCACAGAACCTAATTGAGACTGACAAGTCATGTGCAGCTCATCAAGAATTTTATGTGTGCTTGATTCACTTGAGTATTGTTTTACTTTATCTGTGTCAGTAATGAAATAATCAGAACCCATAGTGGATGCTCGACCATTCTTTTTTAAAACTTCAAAACTTAATTCAGCTCCAAGTTCATCAGCAAATGCCCTTATATCAGCTAAATTATCGCAGTTTTTAGCAGTTACTGTGGTAGAAATTCTGATGGGAACATTCATATTACTCAGTAATTTAAGCGCATTACTAGCTTTTTCCCAACTGCCAGTTCCTCTTAACGAATCATGTATTTTTGCTGTCGTACTATCCAATGAAATTTGGACTGCTTGAAGATGCATAGTTGATAATCTACGAGCGATATTTTCGTCAATAAAGTATCCATTAGTACTGAGTGAGACAATAAATTTTTCTTGAGCGTATTCTAATAACTCTAAAATTTCTGGATATAAGAAAGGTTCTCCTCCAGAAATCTTAATGAAACGTAGCCCTTTGTTATATAGCGAGTCTAATATTTTGACCCACTCACTCAAAGGAAGTTCAGGGAATTTTTTCCCTGCTTCATCAAAACAATACTTGCAACGCAAATTGCAATTTTTGGTTATTTCTATATCGGCACTAACGACTTTAACCCGATTAATACTATCTTGATACTCAAAAATATCCGTATTAGATACTGGATTTGTATTGACTGCTAAATATTCTCTTTTCTCCATGAATTCTTGCAATTTAAATAAATCACTTTTGACCGTTTCCAAAGCTATGTCTGGATAGTTATTAGCGACCTTATCAACGATTTGATCACTTGACAATTCTCCAGTGATTTCGTTGAGGAAAATCAGCGATTCAAAACTGAAAATATCAAATCGTTTTTGTTGCCAAGAATAGATAAAACAGCAGTTAGGTTGTGGTATAACTTTTGTACCATTCGTGAAAACTGGGTACTTTATTAAACTCATCCTCACATACCTCCTAATGTATAAAAATATAACTCTCTGCCAAAATGAAATAATAACAGAGAGTTATTAGCATAAATGCTATGCTGGACCACATGTTGTACCACCACCACCACCTTTACAAGCGGCATATACTACTTTTGGTGAACTATAAATTAATATATTTAATTGCAACATATTAGACTCCTGTGCTTATATAAAGCTGTTAATGAGTATACGGTATGATTAGCGTAATCTACTGTCATGATTATGTATATAGCTCTATGTATATTTTGTTGCTAATTTAATCCAATTCATAACCACCTATTCAATAACTCATTTTTATCATTAATGTGTTTCAGCTAATCTCATTTTCATAATAATTTTTTCCTTCTGTCTAAACCGTATCCGTTTTTTTTTTGACAAACTTTTAAAAATTTATGCGCACATTTAAAACATGCTTTGCCCTATTTTTTTTCTTTTTTGCTTGTATTAGCCATACTCAAGCTGGCGAAAAAATCCAAAAATTGCCTCTCCCTTCAAATGCTGCTTCTAGTTTTGAACAAGCAAAGAAAAACCTATACGAGAAAGTTTATAAAAATCCCGCAGACAGAAAAACATTTTATTGTGGTTGTACTTACAACGATAAAAACGAAGTGGATTTAAAAAGCTGTGGTTATAAAGTTCGTAAAAATGAGGAAAGGGCAAAACGAATTGAAGCCGAGCATGTTTTTCCTGCTTACCAGTTCGGCAATTTTCTAGCTTGTTGGAGAGAACCTGAAAAAGTTTGTGGGGCGGGTGTAACAGGTCGGGCTTGTTGCAATAAGACAGACCCAAAATTCGAGATGGCACATAACGACTTACATAATTTATTTCCCGCTATCGGAGAAGTAAACGGAGACCGTTCAAATTACAACTGGGGAATGATTCCAGATAGTAAACAAATGGTTTATGGAAAATGTGAGATGAAAATTGATAGCTCAATAGACCGAGCCGAACCGCCTGACCGTGTAAAAGGAGATATTGCAAGGGTTTATTTTTACATGTCTGCAACTTATGGCTTTAATTTATCCCGTCAAGATAGGCAATTATTCACTGCATGGGATAAACAAGACCCTGTTGATAGTTGGGAAATTGAAAGAAATAAACGAATTGCAGCAATTCAAGGCAATTTAAATCCGTTTATTTCTGACGATAGCAAAGAATTAGATGATGCTGAAAAAGAGACAGCTACGCCTCCGCCTGTTCCTCAGCCGACCAAAGAACAAAAGCCAAGAAAAGCAGAGTTTAGCTGTGATACTAAAAAGACTTGTGGACAAATGAGCAGTTGTGAAGAGGCAAAATATCACCTCCTCACCTGCCAAAATACATCTTTAGATAAAGACGGGGATGGTATCCCCTGCCAATCGGTTTGTGGTAAAGAGTAGGATATAAGCATTATATAACTACACTACTAAAAATCTCTTAATTTCTTATTGAGTCTTTTTGGTAATGAAAATGCTTTACCTTTTTTTTCTTCATTAGGGTTTGTCATAATCGGCGTATTCCCCGACATAAAACCTTTGCTCACTTCGCACAACGGGGGAAGAACTCTGTTGATTGGTATTTTGGGTTTAAACTGCATTTGGTCATTGATGATACAGGGGAGTTAATCTCTTTTTTTATCAGTGCTGCCAATTTTGATGACCGTAAAGCATTAAGTATGATGACGAAGTTTATTCAGTCGGGGTTACAAACCCCGACCGGCAACGTTATGAGTTATGATGACAAGATGCTTTAACTCCTGCCGCATAACCTTCCTCGTAGCCACTTGAAAACTCCTTAACGTTCATACTCGACATACCCGTCTGACGCATATCCTTCAGGTGTTCATAAAGATGATGTGATCTCCCTGCTCTACCGTCAGCAAATCCAACCTTATAACCTTCTAGTTCATAATAGCTTGCCATGATATTGATATCCTATGTTGATTTGTTCTTGTTCCCAAGCACCGCTGCTGGTCGGGGTTTGTAACCCCGACTAGAACATTTGAGAACGTCAGAACAAACTGAAACATTACGGTACAGGTTACAAACCTGCGCCAGCCCAATCACCAAAAACTGCTTGATAATAGGATTTATTTAATCATGAAATAATTTGAATTGGAATGAGAATTTGGGGATTTTGTTGTCTGAACCTAAGTCTAAATATTTTTTATATCTTGGATTTTTTGCTTTAGGACTAAATAATGAGCTTATTCATAACCACCTATTCAACAATTCATTTTTATCATTAATATGTTGCGGCTGTGCTTGTCGGTCGTGGCGGTGTAAAATAGCCTTTTCAACATACCATCGACATTGAGTCGTCTGCTTGCAAACGCTAATTTCTTCACCGTTACGCATAACGACAAAACCTATTTCTTTATAAGCCCTTAGCACTTGATACGTCCCGCTAATATTTTCAAAAGTAGTGTTATCTTTACCTATGATTTCTAGTGTAAACCGATAGTCGCCGCGCTGCGCATTATATGCTTCCCGTGCGCCCATTATATCGCCCAATGACTGCCTAATTAATCCTGTTGTTCCTAGCTCAGTTTTAGCCATACTGTGCAAGGGAAAAACAGCTATAGTCATGATTACACAAAAAATAAACTCTCCCCAGCCCATTACTTTAAACCGATAACGCGAATTTAAAGGAATAACACAACGGACTCGTGACGGATACCAGTAGCAAACACCTGATAAAGTCATCATGTCAATAACACTATGACTTATCCAGCCCGCCATAAAAGCAAGCGCATAACCAAATGGCAGGGTATAAAACAGCAATAAACCTATGAAAATCTGCGGAATTAGCGCATGTGTAAGCGTTCTATGTCCTACTTCATGCTCTAAAAATTCAGAGAGAGGGGGAATTAGACGACCGACAATACTTTGTCGACTCTCAATATCAGGAAACATCGCACCCACCGCCGCTGCTGCTGCTTCTGGAACGCTGGGCGCGTGACTGAAAATAATACAAGCAGAATAAAAAAATACTTGGCTAACAACTAGATGAGTCGGCAAAATCATTGTTATGCCTAACGGTGTTTAGCGTTACGCATAACGCTATCATAGTGAATACCATGCTTTCTTTACATAATCCTCGCCTCGTAGATTTTCGCAAGCGAACTCTAAGAACTCATAAACAGCATCTGCTAATAGCATACCTTCAGGAATATGTTTTGCTGCACGAAAAGCATCTTCTAAATCAATCAAAGTCTGCCTTACCCTTTTACAATCTTTACCTTGCCTAATCATGTTATTAATTAAGCCTGTTTGCACCATCAAAACAAACTGAGCTTCTCTATCAAATCCCATAAAATCACCTTTGCGGTTTTAAGTGTCTCATTATATAAAAAAATCCGATAATAAATGTACTTGCAACGCCGCTTAATACCATCATTTCCGTACTATCCACGCCACGAGACACATAACGCATTGCTGCGAAAAATAAAAATGCAAAAAATATTAACGGAGTCATATCAAAATATTGCACGCCTGCCTCGTGTGCAAACTCCCTAACCTCTTTCAAATTAATTTCATCTGCGGTCGTTGCCTGTTCTAACAACAACTCGATAGCTAAGGGTATGCCATTTGAATTTTGTGCAATATGAGAGATAAAGCTATTTTTCGCCCGCTCGGTTGCAAAGCGCACTCTCTGCTCATTCACACTAAGCCATTTATTAGCAATGACTTTGCAACTCTCAATCGATAACGGTTTTACTTCAATCTGTAATTGAAACTGATGCAAAATAGGCTGTAATTGTGTCCGTAAAACATCTTTGGAATCTACAACAGCAATTACATTTGCAACCTTAAATAACTGTTCAAAAATATCTCGTTGCGTGGGCGGTGCGTAAATATTCTCGATAAAAATCGTAATTCTTTGGGTAGCATTTTTTAAACTTAGGCTGAGAACTTCACCTAGTGCGGATACTGTCAAGCGAGATAATGGGCGGTGTAAATCTTGCCATTTTAAACACCCTTTACGCTGCGCACGGTCGCGGGTTTGTTTCGGTAAAGTTTGCCATACTTCCGCAGGTAAATTTAAACCAAATAACTCGTGGCATTCCTGCGCAAAATCTAACAAAACCTGTTTTGCATTTCCTGAGCGAATCCATGCAAAGGGAATTTTTTTTGTTTTTGCTAATTCTGCCGTCGCATTTAATAGCGTGCGTTTCCCTATTCCCTCTTTACCGACTAGAACAGAATGGCGTTGTTTATCCAATGACAAACTTAACTGCTTTAACTCTTCATCTCTGCCAATAATTCCTGTTATTTCAGATAGTCGCATAATTTTTACCGTTACGCATAACGCTATTTATTTGTACTATTAACGTGAGCTATCAAATGAGTTTTTAACGGTCGCCACTGCGCGCCGCCAAATTGTCGGCTAACGATGTCGAGTTCTGTTTTGTACTCGACCATTTTTTCAGCCGCTGCATGTTCTGCTGCTTTGGAAGCTTCCGCATGTACCCATAACTCCGCAGGCGATTCTAATAAACCCTCTTTTAACGAGCGTTTATAATATTCGAGCTTATCCTGTTTTAACTTATAGTTTTCATCCGCAGATTTCCACTGCTGATTTAATAAAATCAACTGTTTAACCACACTCAAGAAACTAACTACAACTTTCTCGCGTTCTACGGCTGCGGCGGCATGGGCTTTACTAATTTTAGAATTTTGTTCGTTGCTAAACAGTGGAATTTTAAGCGTTAATTGCCCATTTAACCCTTTTGAATCGGTGTTAATATTTCCGTCAGTATCTGCACTAGCTGTTATTGAGTCGTTTTGTTTGTAGTTATAACCAAATCTAACTTCGCTTGCCCAATCATGACCGTTACGGGCAATATCTAAGTCGATAGTTTTTTCTGATATGGTCGCACTGTTATCAATAACTATTGCTAGTGCATCATCTATTGAATCGGCATTAACGGGAAAATATAGACTTACTAGCAAAATAAATGCTAATAATTTCAATGTTTTGACCCCGATAGCTCGTCTGGTGGCACGGATTGCATTGCAAGTGTGCAATATCCCTGCTGTTGCATCATGACTAATCGGCTAGCATCTTCAGCACTGAAAAGCTCGCTTTCAATAGTAATGACCATTTTTCCTTTTTCGGTGGTTACTTTTCTAATCGCACAATGAACATCATCAATAGCAATATCTTGATATTCCTCTTGTTCATTGGGGGCGGTGCTCGTTACATGGACGGCATTTTGATTTTGCTGCATAGTAGTAAGTTCCAAGTGTTTTAATTATTGCAGTTTTATGACTGCCTAAATTTTCATTAACTAAATTCTATCTGTCAACATTAAGTGCTAATGAATATTAAATTCTTTCATTAAAATGCTCGTTGCTTCTGAGCGGGTTTTACCTTGCTGATTCATTAATATCATTAAACGACTAGCCCATTGTTTACGTTGGTCTGGACTTAATTTTAAGCCTTGAGCAATTTCTGGCGTTTTGGGCGTATTTACTTTACCTCCTTTACTTATTCTCGTTTGTTCTGCTTTTTGCTTGTCTAATGCCGCTTTTTTGCGTTTTAACGTTAGTTTGCTGGTGGGGGTAAAGTTTCCGTTGTTCGCCTTTGTAACCAGCCCTTTAACATAAACCGTTAAACTCAATTTGATTTTGTCTATTTTCGAGTTCGCTTCGTCGAGTATTAGCTGAGCTATTGCTTGCCGCTTCTCTGTACTCTCTTCTTCCTTCAATTTATTCAACTCATTACATACATACTCACGCTCGGTTTGGTTTACGTTTTTCAACTGATAATCCCAGATAAAAGAGTCAGATGTAAGTAAGTGTGTTTCTTTTATATGCGTATTGTTAGATGTATGTATTTTGGGTGCATCCTGTGCACCACCCTGATGCACCTCATGCACTACACCTAGTGCATCCTGTGCACTACCCTGATGCACCTCATGCACTACCTCTTTTTTCTTACCTAGTGCATCCTGTGCACTACTTACTTTATTATAATTTTTATATTCCAATAACTTAGGAACTAACCATTGATGTTTATCTGGAATATCAGACTCTTTACCTATCCATACACTTAAAATCTGATGAATATCAGGAATATCAAGGATATAGTAAATATTACTATCTGGGTCTCCAGACTTCTCATTCTTACGAGTTTTCTTATCTAAAAAACGTAAAAATACCAAATCACTCACGCAATCAATAACTTTTCGTCTGCTTAAGTCACATTTTTCTGCAATAGTGGCATATGACGGATAACCAGACTTATCTTTGTAGCTGGCATGGGATACAACACATAAATAAACAACTATGCGATGAGCACCTAAAATGCTCCCCCACTGGTCAAAAATAGCATGTTCGGCTAAAAAAAAGCCTGTTCGGCGAGAATCAATAACCCTCATACTTTCAGCCCTTTAGCCGCTGCAACTATGCGAACTCTCCATTGTTTTGCTACTTCTCCGTTGCGTTCACCTTTCAAATAAGCACAAGCATTTTGTAAGCGAATACCGTTTGCTATGCACCATGAACTGAGGCTTTCCCCACGTTGTAAAAACAGACCACGAACGTTTTTTAATAGTTCAGTACTGCCTTGTATCTCGTTTTTATCGCTTGTTTTGATTTCTTGGGGTATCATAATCTTTTCCTGTGTTACTAACTAACACAGTTATTGTAAAGTATCTTTTACATTTTGCAATAATGATTAAGAAATAAGAAAAGGGATAAAATGAGCGTAGGAAGTAGATTGAAGTCAGAAAGGGAAAGGTTAGGACTAAAACAAACTGATTTAGCTGATACTGTTGAAATTAATAGAGTTAGCCAGTCAAATTATGAAAGGGATATTACAGAACCAAAGCTGGAATATTGGGAAAAACTAGATGCTTTAGGGTTTGATATTTATTTTATATTGACTGGAAAATATAAAAATAATAGTGAATAAATAAAAATCCCTACTTAACCAACAAAAAAGCAGGGAAGTTTTCATCAAAGTACAAGGGATGTTTTTCAGTCAATGCACTGACTTTTAAAATAAATTCTGCATTTAACTTGTTCTTGCCGTTTAAATAATGACTCAATGTAACAGGAGCAAGTTCTAAACAGTAAGCGATTGCCTCTTGCGTTGTATTTGTAGTGCTTTGGTAGTTTTGGCACTCGTTCTTGAGTTTGTTCAAAATCCCCGCAGATGGTTCATAAAACATCGGAGTAATGACTGCTCTATATTCTCGCGGAAATATTGCCCAATCAGGGAAAGCCTTATCAATTTCTTTCGGTGGCATATCAAAAAAAGCGGCAATTTTCAGTAGGTTTTCAACATTCATTGCCCGTCGTCCATTGCATAAAATCCCGAAATATTGGGGAGTCATCCCCATAATCTCGGAAGCTTCAGCTAAAGTTCTCGCTGGGGTTTTACGGGTTGCCCATAACTTTTTTAACTGCTTGGGTAAATCCGTATTTGCTTTATAAATCATTCTGTTTATTGGCATTTAAAGCACGCTCCATTTTTTCAGAGTCTAAAATATTTTCTAACTTCAAAATAAACTGATGTAATTTTTTCAGGGTTGGGACATGAGCGGGGTTTGTTTGTTTAATCCGTGGACTGTTACATGTTTTTTCAATTTCCTCTTTTGTTTCAATCACTAATCTTGCGATATTGGCAAGCTGGTTAATTTGTGTTTCTGCAAGTTTTCTAAATCTTGCAAGCTCATTGGCGAATTGTTCCCGTTCTATATCGAGTAACACTAGCTGTTGCTGTTCTGCTTCTTTTTCTGCAAGTCCTTTCACAAGCGCATCGTGTAAAGCCTTCTGTTTGCTACTGCCAAACAACTCTATAGCCTTTTCTAAATGCTCAATTTCTAATGGAAATCTTGCTATTTCTTTACCTTCCTTTTTTATTCGCTCTCTAAAATCGCTCTGTCTTTTCTTGGTCGTTTTGTCCATGTAGCCCCCTGCTATAAAACCGTTACGCATAACGTTTGCTAACGTTACGCATAACGGAGTTTAATTAGTTAGTCGTTATCTTTCGAGTAATATTTACGATGTTCAAAACAGCCTGCATCCCTCATTTTGTCGAAAGCATCATCATCATTTTCATAGACAAATTCCCGTTCGTTTGTGTTGCGGTTGGTGTAATAATGCTTTTTGCCTAAATCCTCTGGGGTCGGGGTGTGGTTTTGTTTTGCTTTACCGTATGCAGGTATAGATTCATTGCAAACTTTTTCGTACTGCTCGCGGGTTAATTGGTCAACATGTTCAATGTGATAAGCTTCTTTCATCTTATCAATGAAGCTGTCTTTTGAAGTAATCCCGTGTTGTTTCATCAGTGCAAACAAGCGTTTAACTTGTTTCTGGCTAATGTTTGGTGTGTAGTCTTTGGGTTGCTCGTTATCAACCAGTTCACCCTCTATAGCGGTCTCGGTTTTTACTGGTGTTATTTGCTGTGATTGTGTGGGGCTAGGTTGTTGCTGTGCCTGTTGTTGCATATCTTCAAGGTCTTGCGTAAAAACCTCGCTTAATCCAGCGCAGCGCAGTGTTGCGTCAATATGTGCGCTTTTCGCTGCCATTTTTAGGGCTTTGTTTAGGTCTCCGCCGTCCTGAATAACAGAACGTGCGCCTATTCCCGTCGCCATAATTACGTTGTTATTGTCCCGCAGTTCACAACGGATAATAATTTGTTTTATTTCAACGCCATGAATTGCAGCATCTTCGTAACGCTCTAAATTTGGAAAAAGCGCAGATAAGCCCAGCATTCCGCAAATTTTTTCGGCTCCGGGCTTGCGTAAACTTGGCTTACTTAATCCTTTCTTTGTTGGAACTCTACCATAATCAATATTATCGACTAGAGCACTTCTAACCCAATTGATAAAAACCCCGCGATTATCTCCGCGTCGTTTTAGCGCATCACTAAAAACTGCAACAGGTAAATCAAGCGGATTTGCAACAAGCGCATTTTGAGTATTTTCTGCGGTAGTTTCGGTCGTAGAAATTGAAACGACATTTTCAGTTGTCATGATAAAAAACCTCTGGTTAATTCCCTACCTGTTGGCGCAGGTAAGGAATAAATTAATTAGGGATTGTTTTCTAATTCAATTGTTTGTGATATATCAAAAACATTTACTAAACGAAAATGTAACTCAGCGTTCGCTTCATCCTCTGTTGTTGCTGTGGATTTTTTGCTTTTTACTACTGGGGCGAAAATCTTTAAAGCTTTCTCCCCTTTTTTAACTGTTCGTCCTTTTACTTTCCATTGTTGAAAACCACCTACAATAGTAGGTCTTTGGTTAAAAGACTGGTGTAAAAGGAAAACAGTGTTTTTCACGCTTAACAAATGTCCTTCTGTAGTCGTTATAGAAACAGGGGGTGTTACTGTATTGATTAATTCATCGTCACTCGTCATAATTATTAAACCTCTGGTTAATTCCCTACCTGTTGGCGCAGGTAAGGAATAAATTAATTAGGGATTGTTTTCTAATAGCCCGTGCTTATCTCATTGATAACTCGGGCTAAATTATTCGAGTTTTCAACGTACATCTGCCGCCATCCTTTCGCAAGTTCTAAGTAAATCACTTTAAATTTCACCTCCTTTGTTTGTTTTGCATCTGCCAAACATTGCGCGTGCCCTGTCATTGCACGGGCTATGTATTTTGTGAACATTTTCAGGCGTGCGATGTTGTAAGCCCGCTGCTGCTGTTCCCATGCTTGGGTTCTTTCTAACCATTCTCGATTGCTTTGTGCGATTGCATCGCTTGAAATTTCGTCATTTTGAATCATGGCTTTTTCCTTAATCAGCTGATTTCACTAATCAATTGCTTGCAGTATTCAAATTCTAAGTGGCTATTGGTTCTATATCTCCCATTTACACATACCCGCCCATTTAAGGTAAATAAAGCAACTTTTTCAAAAGATTCATCTTTGTATTTCTCATCTTGTGGCTTTACCACAAAGAAAAAATGAGGCTTTCTTGTCCATTGCTTAACTTTCCCTTGCGCTTGCAACTTAAACAGCCCTTCATGAATTGGGTTTGCATCAATAAAAACTTGGGCTTTCTCAATTGAGCTTTCAATAAAACCAATTTTCCCCTCAGTTCTGCGAATTTTTTCTTTTTGTTCCTCCACTTGCTTTACTTTTCTGCGGATTTGGTCATCGTGCTTTTCCATTTGTCTGCGTCGCATTCTCCCTACACTGTTGTCAACAATTGGTGTGCCGCCATGTCCATATCTGTCAGACTTTTTAAAGTCTGTTAAGTCATATAATTCAGCCTCCAATTTAGCTAGGTTTCTCTTTTGAACATCTAATAACTGTTGTGCTTTCATTTTAATCTCCCTATTAAAAAGCAAATAAAATTATTTGCTTACACTCATAATTATATCAAAACAACAGATTTAAATCAAAGTTAAAATAAAGTTTTTTGTTCCCACTGCCACGCCGCAGACCACACCCCCGCAGAAGCGCAAGGAAGCCACCGCCCCCCCGCAGCAAGCGGAGGCAACAGCGCACCAGAAAAACCGACGGGAAAACAAACAACCCGCAAACCGCGCGCCGCAGCAAGGGAAAGGGCCCGCACCGAACCAACGGACGCAGGGGAGGCAAGAAACCCCACGCACCCCGCAGACGCAGCGGACACCAAAACCGACGCACGCACCGCCAACCTAGCACGGACGGGAACGGACAGCCCCCCACCCGCCAACCAAACCACCGAACCGCGCGCCGCAGCGAACGCCGAAACGACCGAAACCGCCGAAACAGAACCCGCCGACCCCGAACCATCCGCCGCGAACGCCGAAAAACAAGAGACGGACGAAACAAAACCGAGAGACAGCGCAGCCGACAAAACAAACTCATCCGCCCCGCTGGCGCAGCCAACAACAAGCCCCCCACCCGACCGCACAAGGGCAGAACACACCCGCGCAACAAGCGGGGACGCGGACACGGACAGCGAACGCGAGCCAACCACCGCGAAGCGGCGGGGCGGCAAAGCCGCCCCGCCAAGAAGAGAAGAGGAAAGCGAACCCATCAAACAGGCAAAGACAAACAAACAGGAACGGAAACAGCCCACCCAGAAGCCACCCGACGCACACGACACCCACGACAGACGGGAGGCAACCGCCGCCCCCACGAACAAGCAAACGCAGAAGCCGCAGGGAAAGACGAAAAACAAGCAACGCAAACCCCAGCGGACAGGGAAGAAACCGACGGGCGCACCGAAACCGACACAGCAGCACCAGCCCAGCGAGCCAAACGACAGGAAGCCGACCGACGAACAACAGCCGCAGACGGCACAAAGGAACGGACACGAGAGAGAGAAGAAGCCACGAAACACCCCACAGTTAAAAATTAAATTAAAACAATACCTAACAGCTATAATTATATCAAAACAACAGAAGAAAAACAACAAGAAAGGCAGGCGGGCCCGCTCCGCGCGGAGCGCGGCAGGGCGCGCGACGCGCGCAAGCGCGAGCGCGAGACGGAAGGGAAACCAGACGCAAGACACTAAACCGAGGCAACCAACTTACAAGTGTCAAGCTCGTTCGTCGGAAGCGGCAAAACACCACAGAACCCCGAAACACCACAGCAACAGCTTCCGAAGAGCGGGCTTGACACATCCCCCCCCTATACGCTTACAGCTGGGTTGCAAGCATCTTTTCTGCTTGCAAACCTGCCTCACGGCGAGTGTGGGGGGGTGAGGGGGGGCAAAGCCCCCCTGAGTGACTAACTTTCCATTTATTTTTTGTCTTTTTCTTTTCGGGGTGGCGGTCGGGGATGTTGGCGGCTTTCTTCTAATGTAACAAACTCATAAAATGTTACATTCAGGATTTCTTGTAGATAATTAGGGGCGGTTGGTCGGGGTCGCGGCGGTGCTTTTCTTTTTGTACATAAATTAGTTAGCAGGCTTTCCCAGCTTTTTGTACAAAAACATGCCTACTTTCTGTTACAAAAACACTTGCAACGATGTAAAAGTTTCTTTACATTAATTAGAGTTTCTGTAACAAAAACAGCTAGGATTTTAGCAATGAAAGGCTGTCGCCCTCTTACACGTTTTGAAGTTAAAAAGCTTCTCGCTCAGGTTAAAAATCTACGCGATTCTGCGCTGCTAACGCTTGGATTTTGTACAGGCTACCGAATTAGTGAGTTATTAAGTCTCACTCTTGCAGATGTTATAGATAGCAAGGGACGGGTTTATGAATCTGTGACGGTAAAAGCTGCCAATACCAAAACTAAAACCAGTCGTACAGTTCGATTAAATTCTGATGCGCAAAAAATTCTCTCTCGTTTAGCCACTGCAAGATTTAAAACTGGAGTTTCCTTATCTGAACCTCTCTTTATTTCAAGAAAATCTGATGATGGCAAAATTAAAGCTATCAGTCGCATTCAAGCATGGCGAATTATTCAAAACTTGTGTGAATTAGCGGATATAGCGGCGAAAAATGTAGGAACTCATTCACTCCGCAAAACTTTTGCTGCAAGAATTTACGAGGCTGTCAAAGGGGAATTAGGAAAGGTACAAATTGCTTTAGGTCATAAAAATATCGGTAGCACAATTTCTTATCTAAGTTTCAATCAAGAAGAAATAGACCATGCAATTATGAGTATAACGCTATGAGCGATGATAAAAATAAAAAAACTGGGCGACCTAAATCTGAATTTCCATCACAAGCAATACGAGTTCCGACCGTACTTGTGCCCGTTGTAAAAGACATCGTTGATGCTTTTAAAAACGCTGTTGAAAAACAAAAGGAGAGCAAAGAATAACTGTTACGCATAACACAATCTGCCGTTACGCATAACGTTATACAATCCCCTGCTTTTTAAAAGCTGGGGGAAAACCACAAATTTATTAACAACTTACTTAGGAGTAAATTATATGAGTATGTACTCATTCAAAAGCTCGCGTATTCCTGCAATTGAAGGAATGATTAACAGTATCAGTATGGAAGAACAAGAGGAGGAGTTTACCAAGGCATACAAACAAGCAACGCCTGTGAAAGATTTTCACAAGTTCAAAAAAGATGATGTTGTATACATTGAAGTGTTAGATAAACTTTTGCGGGTAACGTTTTTAAGTGATGGGAGATTTTTTTAAGTAAAAGATTGCTAAGGAAAATATTGCGAGTATTTCCCTTAGCGTACAAATAACCATAGGGCTATTTGTGCCTGAAATAGCAAATTCCATTTTAGCACAAATTAGCCTCACTCTTACAATTGTCGAGGTTATGTATGTTTTTCAAAAAACATGCTGTTGCTACTGCTACGCCTGTAGAAATGAGCGTAGCCAATGATTACCGCTCCCGCTCCCGCTGGTTAGAATTAGCGGCGTTTCTTCTTGAGCTTTTAGCTATTGCCCTTGTTATTTCTTGGGCTTGGCACTCTCAAACATATTGGGTATTAGGTGCTATTTGCGTCCTTGCCTTTGTCGGTTTTGAAATTGCTCGTGTTCACACTGTCCCATTGCTAGTTAATGCTGTTAAATCCCGTCATTTTGGGATTGTTATCTTAGGATTTATCTTAGTTTTCGCTACTTTACTCGTGTTATTTGCTGCAACAGTTTTTGAAAATGTTAATAAAGCAGATGACGGTGTAAACGAACGGGTTCTAAATTCTCCAGCAATGAAGGCTTTAGAACTTGAGATTCAACAAGCGCGTGAAAAAATCAACAGCTTAGCCGCTTTTAGCAATCCTGAAAAAGCACATGCTGAGATGCAAGATTTGAAAGCTAATGAACAAGCCCGCCTTGCCAAGATTGAAAAGACTAAAGGGCAAATTAATAACTTGTTGAATAGCATACCCAAGAACAAAGAAGGCAACAGTGCAGGCAAAACATTAAGCGCAGCGACCGCAGGCTGTATAAATGACAACTGGTACAATCAAACCTATTGTGGAGAAGTTCGCAACCTTAAAGCGCAGCTAAAGAGTTTAGAAAACAACAGCGCAGGCGGTGAAGCATCCTATAACGCCCGTTATGATGAATACAACGGCTTGCAAACTCACTTAACCAGTTTAGAAAAACAACGGGCTGAATTATTAACTTCACAAGGCGAAGGTGTAATTAACGCCTATAAGCCTGAAGATATTATGCTTGCTTCGCTATTTGGCATTACTGCACAAAAGGCTAGTTTTATTAAGTGGTTAGTGCTTAGTGCAGTATTAGATTTGCTGGGATTGGGGCTGCGTTTTTTGGCAAGCATGGCACGTTTTAGAGCTAATCAGGAGTTTGACCCTGATGCTATATCAAGAGAAATCACTGCTAAAAGCAAAGCGTTTATGACGTTGTATGGTGAAAAAGCAGCTAAAGAATTTCTATCAAATCTGCCTATGTTGACTTATGGCAAGGTAGAAAGTGCAGCAGAAAATCCTAACCGTAGTAATCAACAGCGAAATGAATATAAGGAAAACAAAACCGCACGAGAGGCGCAGCAGTTTGATGATTTGCCTATACCAATGACTGCAAATACTAATCAACAACCTGTGATTCAAAGCAATTTTACAGCAACAGCAAAAACAACTGATTCGCAACCGACAATGCAAAGCACGCTTGCTGAGACGATGACGGCAAAAACGACTGATTCGCAACCGACAATGCAAAGCATGCTTGTTGAGACAATGACGGCAAAAACAACTGATGATTCACATGAT
>JACCEE011273392.1_pt1 | contig 17505 bp, 17 predicted proteins | sample 7449931 | NCBI WGS metagenome assembly JACCEE01 (sample SAMN15323457, study PRJNA562643) | freshwater metagenome | isolation source: river surface water | place: USA:Blue River Watershed | collected 2017-08-19 | reverse complement strand
ATGTCTGAAAACATACAGTGGGAAGCAAATAGTGGCCGCTGCACTATTGTTTATTTACCCATGGACACTAAACTATAAAACTTAAGTTTTTGATTAAATTACTATTTTTAAACTTTACTTTCAGGGCAAACATGATGAATATTTATGATTTTTCTGTTAAAACCACTGATCTGCAAGAACAAAGCCTTGCTGATTATCAGGGGAAGGTTATGTTAATTGTCAATACGGCAAGTAACTGCGGATTTACGCAACAGTATAAAGAGTTACAAGCGTTGTATGAACAATATGGCAGCGACAAGTTTGTCGTGCTGGCGTTTCCGTGCAATCAATTTATGGGGCAAGAGCCGGGGGATAATGCAGAAATTGTTAATTTTTGCCAATTAAATTATCAGGTGAGTTTCCCTGTATTTGCCAAAATTGAAGTGAATGGTAAAAATACGGAACCGCTATTTGCCTATTTAAAATCCCAATGTAAAGGTGTTTTGGGAACAGAATCTATTAAATGGAATTTCACAAAATTCTTGGTTAATCGACAAGGCGATGTCGTGAAACGCTATGCACCGACAACAACACCGAGTCATATTGCACAAGATATTGAAAGCCATCTATAGGATAACCGATGAAAAATGAAAAGTGGGTAGTAGCTGAACATTGTCCGGGAATTCCCGATGTTAACCGCATTTATAAAAAAGTGGAAGAAGAGATTCCGCCTTTAAAAGACGATGAGATGTTATTTAAAACGCTATATGTTACTGTTGATCTATATCAGCATGGCATTACTTTAGACACACCGCTAAACAATTGTATGGGGGCAGACTCGATTATGGAAGTGGTCGCAACCGGTGCAAATGCTAAGTTTAAAGTGGGTGATGTGGTACAAGGTTTTGGGGGCTGGCAAAGATATGTTATTCATAATGGTAGCGAAGTTTTCTGGCAAACAGGGACGTTTCCGATGGTGTTTCCGGCCTATCGAAAACTAGACCCACAACTACATCCACAGCAATTTCCTTATTCAATGGCGTTGGGCGCATTGGGAGGACCCGGCATGGCAGCTTGGGGAACTATTTCAAAAGTATTTGCGCTTAAAGCCGGACAAACTCTAGTTATTAGTGGTGCGTCAGGCGCAGTCGGGGAAATTGTAGGGCAATTGGCAACATTACAAGGCGTTAAAGTAATTGGCATTGTCGGTAGTGATGAAAAAATAGCGCACCTGAAAAGTTTAGGCTTCTCAGGTGGGATTAATTATAAAACGGCCAATGATTATGAAAAAATGACCTTGGCATTGCAAGAAGCCGCACCGGAAGGGATTGACCGTTATTTTGATAATATCGGTGGTTATATTACCGATGCCGTTTTTGCGCAGCTCAATGTTTATGCAATTGTCGCGATTTGCTGGCAATTGGCAACCCAACTTGAAATTGAACCCTGTATCGGACCGCGGTTATTTCCAATTATTATGTTTCCGCGTGTAACCATTCGCGGTATTTTTGCTTTGGAATGGTTTACCGAAGAGAATTGGCGGGCATTAGCCAACGAAGTAGGCGGCTATATTCAAAGCGGAAAGATTAAATATCACGAAGTGCATTATGAAGGGTTTGATAGGATTCCTGAAGCCTATGCGTCGTTATATAACAAAACGGAAAAAAATAAAGGTAAAGTGATTGTGAAACTTTAGCTGTGTCTTAAAAAGCGTTATAGAGACATTGCATCGCAAAGTCTCTATAGCCATTATGCCACCGCTATTTAACGCACAGGTAGGGTTAAAGTAGGTCCAGAACTGGTTGTTTGTCCGGCTTGTAAATCGAATAATTGTATTAACAGCATAAAAGATGCTTTGGAGGTTAAGTCATTATCAGCGATATAAAACCAATGGTCACGGTAATTGACGGCAAGAAAGGCATTATCAGGATAACTATCGCTCACGTTTACTTTAAAAAGCCCACCGGCAGGAGTTTGCGCCCAGTCAAATCTTTCTCCACTTTTAGCAACGGTTTGCGCGACTAATCCTTTGGCAATATCTTCTTGAGGAACTTCAACATTTTGCGATAAGTAAAAAAGTAAACCTGAAATAGAACGCGAACGCAGGGCAATTTGATTGGAATCGGTTTTTAAAAAGTTAGAGCCGACTTTTGCATACAATTTTCCCCTTTCGGTAACTTTCATATTTAATAGTTTAGCCAGTTTATCAATCAGCTCAGGGGTTTTAGTTGCTTCAAACAATATCATTAAATCTTTGTTTTCTAAGGCATCAATCCCCATTTCGATTTTGCCTTTTGCTTGTATTTCATCTAATAAATCAAGCAATTGCTTAAACTGTCTAAATTCGGGCTCAAATTTAGGCGTAGGGCCTGAGGCACGGTGCGCATTAAACACATGATTGACCCGTTCAACGCATAAACTAAAAATGCGTTTGAGCGACCAACCGGATTGTGTCATAACCAAAAGTGAATCTAATGGAATAGGCGTTAACACACTTTTTAAGAAATCCGCACCGTAAAGCGGTTGATAAGAAAGCGTCGGGTTGTCGTTATAAGTAACGCCTAAAGAGGGGGCAATTGAATTACCGGAAGGGCCTAAATCAACATTGGCATTGATACCTGCGTTGCTGCTAAAGCCAAGCGAGGCGGTGACGCTGGAAATAGTTAAAAAATACGGCTCATCACTGTATTTTAAACGCACTAAATTAAGCAGCATTTGTTGATTTAACGTATTAATAATGGATTGATTGTAAGCAGGATGCGTATTGCTTAAACCATTCGGTCCAAAACTGGATTGGCACGCGGGTAATAATAAACTGGCGGCAAGAAGCAAGGCGATTTTTGTGCGCATAATTATCCTTATTGAAAGAGAGACTCAAATAAAATACATTAACAATTCGCGTTCATTACGCAATTGTAAAAGACATATAAATTGATTTAAAACGTTTAATAGTTTATACCTTTACACCAGCAATTCAACACATTACAACGGGGGATTTACTTTAGTTTTCGGCGTTGAGGCGTGGTAAGGCACAGCGATAGTTTATCTCTGTCATTAAAAACAGTACGCTTCAAAGTCATAATATACCGCCTTTTAAAAAAAGGTTTAGTTAACTTAATATGGAGAAATTAAACATGTCCACGAATAACACAGAAATTCCAGTCAATGATGTTTTAGAACATGAACCGCAAGCCACAGAAGTGATTGTGAACGAAGCGTTAGAACAACGTATGAAACGTATTGATAAAGCGCATATTTGCTTTAAAAGCTATACCATAGGTTCGGTTGCTGTTGGCTTTATTCCGATGCCTTTTGTTGATATTGCCGCATTAGCAGCAATTCAGCTAAAAATGGTTCACAGCATTGCTGCAATTTACGATGTACCTTTTTCAAAAAACCTGACCACATCTATCATTGGTTCAATTTTGGGTGGTTCAATTGCAGTTGCATTGGCGTGGCCGGTAGCAAGATTAGCCAAACTGATTCCCGTAGTCGGACAAGCGTCTGGCATTATTGGAACAGCCGTGACCGGCGCAGCATCAACATACGCGGTGGGTAAAATCTTTGTTGAGCATTTTGAATCCGGCGGCACTTTCTTAGATTTTAATGAAGAAAAAGCCAAAGCGCATTTTAAAGAGCTTTATGAGGAAGGCAAAGCCTTTATTGCGGCACAAAAAACCGCGGCGGCATAAAATAATAACGCATTAACAACACCAGATACCTGCTGTATTTTCAATTTAAGGTATCTGGTTTTTGTTTACTTCCCACAGCATAGGTACGCGCTTGCCAACATAAGTTTATAAAGTTATTGACTGTGTTATGGCAAAATACATAAATTTAACGGCATTTTTTCAGCGTAAATGAATCATTCCTCTTCTTTGAAAATCGTTTTATCTTGCCTTCTGTTGGGACTTGTGTCACTACCCTGTGCCTATGCGCGTCCGTTTGTTCTTGACCTTGATGCCGAGCATTATAACCCGACACAAATAGGCGGCTTTATCGCTGACAAGGTGAAAGAAAAGTTTCCAGATATAGAAAAACAATACGATAGTTTTCTTGTCGCTGCGTTATCACCGATGCAATATGAACAGTTATTACCACAAATTGAGTCTCTTAAAGCCACTGTCGCGCCTGCTTATCAGGCTGAAGTCAATGCAATTGCCGGTGCGTGGCAATTGACCAACCAAAATCAATTAGGTGATGGTCGGCTGTCGGTGTCTGAATTTTGGTTATTACAATTACTTACCGATGTAACCGATATCAATAAAGGCTCTGCTTTTGCGGTGATTAATCGTAATGATAAAAATCCAATTGTCGCCAGAAATGTGGATTGGAAGAGTGCGCATAATTTAAAAAACTTACAAACTTTAACTATTTATCACTATAAAAACAGGACGTTAGTAAATATTGGCTTTGCCGGACTAGTCAGTGTAATCAGCGCTTTTAATGACCAAGGATTATTTGTATCTTTAATAGATGCCTCAACATTACAAGCTAATAATGCTCCCAACGCAGAACAGGTCAGCAGTTTTGAATTACGCACGGTGTTGATGACGTTAAATAACATTACTGCGGCAAGCCGGGCATTAGCGCAGCATTTATATCCACGTCACCAGCAGATTGTACTGGCCGATGCGGAAAATATTGCAGTATTAGAACAACCCGCCGCACAATTAGGTGTATCTCGACAAACCGACAGCACCTTGATTAATGAAATGCCTTGGCATAACAGCCAACAATTTGCCGTGGTCAATTGCTTTGTTTTAAAAACATCGCCGCATAATTGTTATACCACTGAAGACCATTATCAATGGCAACGTTTTGCACAATTATCCAAAGCTTTAGCTGAGCAAACCTTATCCGTCAATCAGGTCGCCAATATTATGCAGGATCAAACCAACACTCAACAGGCGATTTTTAATCCCGATACAGTGCAATCCATTGTTTTTACACCGAAAGATCGGGTTTTACATTTTACGGCGGCAACACACTCCCTGCATAATGAAAACCCGATAGCTGAAAAATATCATTTTATTCAAACACTTAAAACACGTCCACCTTACAAACAAATGGTTTTGGGGATGTTGGCGGTGATGGGCATTGCGGCATTGGTTTGGTTTTCTATATTGCATACCAAGCGCAAATCAATACAAACATAATAAAATAGTCTTTATTATTAATAGGTTAATAATTTTTTTAATTAATTGGGCGTACTGTGAAAGTAGCAATGGCATATTTACAAAAAGGGGTCTTAAAATTGCGTAACTGGGTGCGTGCTGTATTGCCGTATATCGTTGTCAGTTTTTCCATCATTATTCTGGGTGCTGCTTTTTTGTGGCCTCAGGTCGTGGTTACAATTAATTCTGGCGAAGGCGGTGTGTTGTATCGGCGGTTTTTTGGTACAGATACAGAAAGAGTTTACAGCGAAGGTATTTATACGATTTTTCCTTGGAATACGATGTATGTTTACGATACCCGTATTCAAACCGTATTGCATGAATTTGATGTTTTAACTAATCAGGGATTACCGATTCATTTAAGTTTAGCTATTCGGTTTCGCCCGGAATACGATATGCTTGGATTATTACACCAACAGGTCGGCCCTAATTATATTAATACGATTATTACGCCTGAGGTTGAATCGGTATTGCGGAAACGCTTAAGCCCTTATACGCCTGAAGATATTTATATGAATAAAGACCGCGTGTTAACAACGGTGGTCATTGAAGCAATAGAAGCTTTAGGGCAAAAATATGTCACGGCAAACGATGTGATTATTCGCGAAATTTCTTTACCGCCGGCAATTCGGCAAGCGATTGAAACAAAACTCACCGAACAGCAACGCTATCAAGCTTATGTGTATCGCTTAAAACGCGAGGAGAAAGAGGCGAAACGAAAAGCGATTGAAGCCGAAGGGATTAGAAACTACCAAGACACAGTAGCAAAAACGTTATCGGATAAGTTGTTAAAGTGGCAAGGAATTCAAGCAACCTTGGAGCTGGCAAAATCTAATAACAGTAAAGTTGTCGTTATCGGTGCCGGGAGTACAGGTATGCCGTTAATTTTAGGCGGTGATTACGGCAATATCAGCAGCAATAACCATGACGCTACAAACTCTAACGCCAATGAACCGGCTAAAAAACCAACCCCCAACAACACAGACACTTCCACACCTGCTGTAGAAAATGCGAATCCAGAACCTGCCAATGAACCGAATTAATCTGTTTTTATGTGCGCTGAGTTTGTTGCTGTTGACAGGCTGCGAAAAATCTTATGAAGACTCTAAGCATGAACGTATGCTGCGTGCTGCTGCCCCTGAAAACCAACAAAAACCGGTTGTTATTGGTATCCCGTGGCGAAAAGCGAAAGAGGATTTTTTTATTGCCGGGGTTAAACTGGCGGTTAAGGAAATTAATCAAAAAGGCGGCGTACTTAACCACGTTCCGTTAAAAATTATTATTGACGATACTGAAAACAGCTTTTTTTCTATCCGTTCAGCACGACATGGCATTTTATCAATCGCCAGAGCTTTTGCCGCAAATCCCGATGTAATTGCGGTGGTTGGGCATAACTCCTCAGAAACGGCAATGATCGCTTCAGTAGTTTACGAAAATAATGGCATTGTTTTTTTAGCACCCAACGCGCGTTTTACCCGCCTTACCGGACATAATTTTAACTATACCTTTCGTACCAGCCTAAATAACGCTTTCATGGGACAACAACTGGCTAATTTTGCGGTACAAAAAGGCTATAAACATATTGCTATTTTAGCAGCGCGGAAGGATTCAACCGATGAATTTGTGAATGAATTTGTCTCCCATGTCAGTGAAAAATATCCAACCGATGTTGTATATCGGCGTTCGTTTTTTGAAGATAATGCGGACATTGTGTCTTTAGTTGCTGATTTAAAAAGTGTGCAAAATCAAGTAGATTTGGTGCTGATTGCCACTGAAAGTAAAAAAGCGGCGCAAATTTATCAACAAATGCGTCATGTCGGCATTACGCTGCCGATTATTGGTAATGCAACATTGGATACTAAAGAGTTTTGGGATCGTGTTAAACAATGGGAATACAGTAAAAGGGTGCAAAAATCACATATTCCAACCCTATTTACCACACAAACCAGTAAAGGTAAGCAGTTTGACCAACAATTTCAACAAGAATACCACCAAGAGCCTGATTATCTGGCTGCGTTAGGCTATGATTCGATTAAATTATTGGCTCATGCGATTGAATATTCAAAATCTAAAGTGCCAGTAGAAATTGCCTCAACCTTACGTTATATGAATGCTTGTAAAGGCGTTGCCGGCAGTTATGAATTTGAACGCAATGGTGATTTAAAAAACAAACCGTTAAGTTTTTATCATATCGTCAATAATGATTTTGTATTTGAATACTTAGATAATGGCATGTTGCTTGATGACCCAAAAATGGAAGTATGTAACGAAATAGACCGTGACCATGACGGCATTCCGACCAGTAGTGATGTGTGTCCAGATACAACGCCAGCTGAAATGGTTAAGGGTATTAATCAGGACGGTGCGGAAAGAGGTTGTCCGCTTGATTCTGATAAAGACGGTGTCGCAGATTATAAAGATAAATGTGTTAACGATAGTACAGCGGCAATTTCCCAAGGGGTCAATGCCCTAGGCTGTCCGCTTGATTTTGATGGCGATGGTATACCAGATTATAAAGACCCTGATATTGATAATGATAAAGTTGCTAATAAAGACGATCATTGTCCAAAAACCGGCGCAAATGAACTGACCTATGGCGTGAATATGAACGGGGCGCAAACAGGTTGCCCTGTTGATCACGATGCGGATAAGGTATTGGATTATCAGGATAAATGCTTAAACAGTCTCACTGATTTTGCGGTTGATAATCAAGGTTGTGAATTAATTAACTCAACTGAGTTCTTAAAACCTGTCGCGGAAATGTTTGATAAGGAACCTACCCAACTGACCAAACAAGCAAAAACCATGCTGGATACGCTGTTAAGTAAAGTACATTCCAACAGGCTAAAACAAATTCAAATGACAATATATGGTATTAAAGCAAATACCCCTGTTTTTAGCACACAGTTAAACACTTTAATCGAGTTTATACAACAAAAACAAATACCTGCGCAAAAAATTCACACAGCGGTTGTAGATACCACCGCGCAGAAAAATCAGATGTTGGAAATAATTATCTCTGAGTTTGAGCTTAAAACCGTAACCAACCATGTTTCTGCGCCACAAACAACTGACCAGAAAACACCGTCCACTCCAGACCAAGACAGCACAACTGATAAATCAGACATATTATTTGAATCTGAACTTATGCCATTTGAAATGGAAACACTAAGTCCGTGATTCATCCACTACCGTAACGAGAACGATCATGCCTACTTATTCACTACCTTATATTGGCGCGGCTTTAGCCATTGCATTATTAGGAATTAACCGGACAATGGGATTTTGGGGCTATTTTTTTGCATCACTGGTGTTAACACCAGTTATCGGGACGCTATTATTATTGGTTTCAGGGCCTAGAGCCAAACCCAGAGTGGTTGATGAAAAACCCCATTCAGATGTTTAAACAATTTTTTTAACTGGCCTCACTGTTTAAGGCTGTTCTTTCCACCCTTGTTAATTTAATAATATGTCAACTGAAAATACTTTTTTGCCCATGCCGGGCTTAGACATGGTAGGTCGCGGCATTTATTTACGTCCACAAATTCCCTTTGAACTGAAAAATATTTTATTTCAACAAACCAATGAACAGAAATATTTTTCTAAAGAAACCAATGAAACTTATGTCGTTCCTGAAGGTTATGAAGTCAACGACAGCCCGCCTATGCCTTCTAGCCAAGCATTAAATCAAGTAAAAATTGAAGAATCGTGGGAACGTTTTGAAAAGAAAACCAGTTTGGATGCCAGTTGTGCGGTCAGTAACGCGCCGTTTAGCGTGGATGTTAATGCCAGTCAAACCAGTCAGTTGCGGGTTGATGAAGACGCTTATTACGCGCTACGCAATTCATTTATTCCGTTGTGGAGCATTTATATTGCCGATAATCGCAAGTTTTTACAACTACCTAAAACAATTAATATTCCCGTACCGTTTAGTCATACGCATCGCAAAGCCTATGAACGTTTTTTTGAGCAATACGGTACACACTACGTTAAACGAGTGTGGGTGGGTGGAAAAGCAACGCTGGCGTTTACGGTGGTTAAATCTTCAAATATGTCAAAAGAAGATATTCAGGCCGGATTAAAAGCCAGTAACGTTGTCGGTAATGTTAATATCAACGCCAGCCAGCAGCAAAGTAAAGAAAAATTACAAAATAATTCGCAATGCACCGTATTTGGGAAAGGCGGGGATGAGTTAAAACTGGCGGCGTTAAGTTCGTTAAATGAAGAGCATTATAATCAATGGCTGGCGACAATTAACGAAAACCCACAAGTGATTGAATTTGATGCCTGCGGCATTTGGACACTGATTGATGATGTGGAAAAAGCGGAAGCCCTGCGGGATGCGTACACCGAAGCAACCGTGTTTACACCGTTGCGGGTGGTATTTAATTTAGACCGCTGTATTCATGTGTTTCGCGGCGATTATTATTTTTATTATGATACCGAAAAAGCCGAAAGCAGCCGTCCGGCTAAAATTCGCGAAGCTTGGCCGATGCTGGTTGAAGCCGGTTTTGAACAGGTTGATGCGGCATTCTTAGGAAAATATTTAACCTCTGCAACTGGGGAAGATTTAAGCCGTAAATTATATTTTTTCAATCGTGACAATTACTTACGCTTAGATGTTGATACCCGCACCATTGATGAAGGTTATCCGAAAAAAATTGCGGAAGGCTGGCCAGGTGTTACATTCGAGCGGTTGGACGCAGTCTTAAATGCTGGCGTGGACGCGGTGTATTTCTTTTTAGGCAGTCAGTATATCCGCTTTAATATGCACGAAAATCGCGCTGATGCAAACTATCCAGACGTGATTAATAAACGCTGGGTTGGATTAACGTTTGATCGTATTGACGCAGCCGTGTATTGGGGCAATGGCAAGGTTTATTTTTTCCGTGGCAATCAACACATTCGCTATGACATGGTTAACTATCGCACCGATGCAGGGTATCCTAAATTTATCATCGGCAATTATGTGGAAGATTGGAAATTTTTTGATTAGGGGTAGGTAATGACAGAACAAATTACAAATGCAGACCGCGCCGAAGGGCTGGTAAAAGGCTATATGCTAGGTTCACTCGGTATTGGATTAGTGCCTTATCCGGGCGTGGACATGGCGGTATTGGTCGCAATTCAGCTTAAAATGCTACACAATCTTGCAAAATTATATGAGGTTGATTTTTCAAATGAATTAGCCAAAGAAGTGATCGCTTCTTGTTTAGGCGGGATTATTCCGGGGGCGTTGTCCAGCCAGCTAAGCCGCTTTATTCCAGTGTATGGCGTTTTGGTAAAAGGCATCAGCACAGCCGCTTTTGCCGGTGCATTAACTTACGCAGTAGGGAAATTATTTATTCAACATTTTGAATCCGGTTGCACGTTTTTAACCTTAGACCCGGCACAAGTTAAAGCGCATTTTGCGCACGAGTTTGAGCAAGGCAAAGTGGAAGTGAATAAAAACTTTGTCGGCATTAAGCCTTAAGTCGTTTCGGATACAAACCTGTCAGAGGCTAGACACACTGACAGGTTTTATCACATGACTAATGTAGCAGCGTCCCCACGCCTTGGTCAGTAAACAGCTCCAGCAGCACCGCATTTTCCACGCGCCCATCAATAATATGTACATTGGCAACGCCACCTTTTAACGCATCTACTGCACAGCGGGTTTTAGGAATCATCCCCCCAGAAATCGTGCCATCTGCAACCAGTCTCTCAACATCTTTAATCGTTAAACCGGTTAATAAATTACCTTGTTTATCTAAAATGCCTGTAATATCGGTTAACAACAATAATTTTTCTGCGCGTAAGACTTCCGCGACCTTCCCCGCCACTAAATCGGCATTAATATTATAAGAATGCCCATCTTTACCGACACCAATCGGCGCAATCACCGGAATAAAATCACTCTGCCCCAACATCTGCACCACTGCCGGATCAATACTTTCAACTTCGCCGACATGCCCTAAATCAATAATTTCGGTTTCCAAATCTTGGGAATCAGCGCGTTGTAACACAATTTTACGCGCACGAATAAAATCACCGTCTTTACCGGTTAACCCCACCGCTTTACCACCGCTGTGATTAATTAAATTCACAATCTCCTTGTTTACCAAACCACCCAGCACCATTTCCACCACGTCCATCGTTTCGCTGTCAGTAACGCGCATTCCATCCACAAACTCGCTTGCTTTGCCTAATTTTTTCAATAAGTTACCAATTTGCGGCCCACCGCCGTGTACCACAATCGGATTAATACCGACTAATTTCATTAGCACAATATTACGCGCAAAACTTTTTTTCAGCTCTTCATTAATCATGGCATTACCGCCAAATTTAATAACCACCGTTTTGCCTTGAAAGCGGCGGATATAAGGCAAAGCTTCGGTTAAAACGTGCGCGATTTGTTGAGCGGTATTTTTTTCTAGCGTACGATGCGTGTTCATAAATAAACCTTAGTAAAATATCAATGTAAAATTCAGTGCCGCGCTTAATAAAACTCTGTATCCATTTGAAAATATTGTAAAATCCCATCCAATTCCTGCAAACTATTGTAGCGAATCACAAGCTGCCCCGCGCCATTTTTTTGTTGCTGAATCGTTACCTTGGCTTTTAAAACTTCCGTTAACTGCTGTTGTAAACGCAAAGTATCCCGGTCTAATAAATGCCGCTGTTGGGCTTTAAGATTGCTGTGCGCCTGTTGCGCTAAACTTTCGGTTGCTCTGACCGTTAAGCCGTGCGTCACAATTTTCTGCGCTAAAGCCACTTGTAATGCAGGCTCTAAGCTTAATAACGCGCGTGCATGTCCCATGGTTAATTGTCCAGCAATCAATAGCGGTTTGACCGCCTCGGCTAACTCTAATAACCGCAACGTGTTGGTTACTGCGGTTCGCGATTTACCCAGCGCATACGCCACTTGTTGATGGGTCATCACGAAATTTTCCAACAGTTTTTTTAACGCCGCAGCCTCTTCCAACGGATTTAAATCTTCACGCTGAATATTTTCAATAAGTGCCAAGGCAGCAGCGGTTTTATCATCTACGTTTTTGACAATCACCGGTACTTCTTGCAATCCGGCTAATTGCGCCGCGCGCCAACGTCGTTCACCGGCGATAATCTCAAAACGCTCCGCTGCAAGTCTGCGGACGACAAGCGGCTGCAAAATCCCCTGAACGCTAATCGAATCAGCCAGTTCTTGTAACGCTTCAGGCTGAAAATATTGGCGGGGTTGCGCGACGTGCGGCTGTAAAAACTCTATCGGCAAATGTAATAGCGTATCAACTTGCGGAACAACCGGCGGTAATGGCGCAAACAGACCGTCTAAAGTGAATTTTTTAATAGCCATATTGCTTTATGATTAAATCCACGTTTTTTTGGAACAGGCTGCACAGCGGATTTTTTTGCCTTACGCTAAAACCGAATAATATTCTCTAAAATGCTGAATACGGTCAGCCAAACCGATTGTGCCGCCGTTGACTTTTTTCGTCACTTCCGTCACAACCGCATCACTTGCACCTTTATCAGCGGAATTATTCAAAGAACGGGAATTCCAATACCACGCTGCTGACAATAACGCATATTTGCTGGCGACCAAATCAGGATTAGCCACCACGTCATCATCAATGCTTTTATCAAACTCAGCATAATTATTCTTACCGGTTAATTGAATATAACCCCGTCCGCGATATTTATAGCCGTCTTTACTGGCTTCATCGCCATTGCCCATGCGGTTAGCATAGACCCGTGAAGCAATTTTTTCCGGCTGGCGTGCGTAATTGGCGGCATTAACAGTTCTAAAATATTTACCGAAAATTTTATTTAAACCACTCGCCGAATAATTTAAGTTTTCTTGCGTCGCTTTAAAACCCGCGCTTTCATGTGCGCATTGTGCAAGAAAATGCGCTAAGCGCAACGGCGTATTAATTTGAAATTTTGTAACACAATCAGGTATTTGCGCAATAACCGCATCAGGTACATGCCCTTTTAATTTATCTAAATTTAATTCCGGAACTTTTGCCGCCGCATCTGTTATCGTACTGGCATCTGAAGAGACGACTTGATCGGCCGAAGAATCAATCTCTATCGGATTGCCGTCATCATCAAACAAATTCCCGTCTTCATCTCTGGCGGCAATAACCGCAAACATTTTACTCCACGTTCCGTCCCCCACAATTCCATCGGCTTTTAAACCGTTCGCTGCCTGCCAGTCTTTGACCGCTCGATTTGTCGCAGGACCGAATGAACCGTCAACTTTTAGCCCCAACTTAGTTTGTACTTTTTTTACATCATCACCAATTGAACCGATTTTAAGTAGCATATTTTTTTCCTCAACAACGTGTTTGATTATCGAAAAGTGGATGGCGCGATGGAGTCTTTTGGGTTAAGAAAACAACGAGCTGCTGCGGATAATAAATCAATCTTACCCCGGTCACAAGGTAATCATGGCTAACACAAATAACACAGTATTTTTTAAAACAACGCCAACGCCTCTAAACATTTTTTAAAATGCACCGTTCCCGAACTGGGTGCTATCTGACAATTCGGCAACCTAAAACCATAGTTTAATCCGGCTTGATCCGCATCCACTAACCAGCGGCACAGTTGGCTTAAACGTTGTTCCGTATCATAACCGGGCGTTACATCATAATTAAGCCATAATTCGCTTAAACTTTCACCGCTGTATTGCTTGGTCAATAACCCTAAGCCTTTGGCAAAGGCTTTCCAGTGAATATCGCGAATTAAATCGCCATCTTGATAGGTTTTTAAACCGTAAAAATCATCATTCCCTTGGCGGCTAACGCCTTGCTGTGGCTTCCCCCCCGCGCCCTCAGGAAAAGCGATACTTTGTTTACTCGGCTTGGGATAGACCAAAGCTTTTATATCAAAGCGTAATACAGACCAAGTATAAAATAATCCCAATGGATAATAGCTGGATAAAATGATTTTTTCGCAAGCATACCAACCGCGTTTTTTAGTCGGCGCATACAGCATAATTGTTTGTTTTTGTTCAGGTTCTAAACTAAAAGTCACAGTTTCATGCAAATGCAGATGTAAATTCACCCGCGCTTGCGAACTGGGATTGTGCAGGTGAATTACAAAACCGACAGCTTCACCTGCAAATACGCCTGTGCTTTGCCCCGGACTAATCACTAAACCGGATACATTTTTAAAACTGTGCAACGTGGTAATGAAAAAAATACTCGCTAATAAAAAACACAATAAATACGCAAGGTTATTGTTATAAATCAGTGCAATCAGCAGCAATAAAGACAGTAATAAGACAAACCCTAATCCACGCTGGCTGGGGACAATAAAAATCCGGCGATGGGTTAAAACAATCGGTTGTTTGGTCGGCGGTTCGGCTTGAAACCATTTTAATTTTTTCATCATTTGTTGCTGTTGGCAAAAAAAAGCTTATAAAAAATACAATAAGTTATAGTTATTTCATGCAACGCATCCGCTTAACACAAAAATATCTGAATCGGCTTGTTATGCACTTTATAATCAAGCGAGGACGGCAACCGTTGTTACTGTAATGCTTTAAAGCCAATATCAGTTCGATAATAGGCTTGTTGCCAATGAATTGTCTCAACTAGTTGATATGCTTTTTGTTGTGCTGCGTTAATATCGTCACCTAACGCGCAAACACATAATACCCGTCCTCCCGCAGTCACCACCGTTTCACCTTTGCGCAACGTTCCGGCATGGAACACTTTGCTGTCAGGGCTTTCGGCAACCGGCAATCCAGAAATCACATCGCCAGACGCATAGCGGTCAGGATAGCCGCCCGCCGCCATCACTACGCCTAAAGCCGGGCGTTGATCCCACTCACTACTAACCTCATCTAAACGCTGCGCCAGTGCCGCCAAGCATAAATCAACTAAGTCACTTTTTAAACGCATCATAATTGGCTGCGTTTCCGGGTCACCAAAACGGCAATTATATTCCAACACTTTCACCTCCCCCGTAGGTGAAATCATTAAACCGGCATACAAAAACCCTGTGTAGTCATTTCCTTCTGCCGCCATCCCTTGCAAAGTTGGCATAATCACCTGTTGCATGACTTTTTCATGAATAGCCGCCGTCACGACCGGCGCAGGCGAATAAGCCCCCATCCCGCCGGTATTGGGCCCCTTATCACCATTATCACGCGCTTTATGGTCTTGTGACGTAGCCATCGCCAACGCATGTTTACCGTCTGCCATGACAATAAAACTCGCTTCCTCACCAGACAAAAACTCTTCAATAACAACTTTACAGCCGGCTTGTCCAAAACTATTACCGGACAGCATATCCTCGACTGCGGCAATCGCCTGTTGTTCCGTTTCCGCCACCACAACGCCCTTCCCGGCTGCCAATCCGTCGGCTTTCACCACAATCGGCGCGCCTTTAGCTTTGATATAAGCAATCGCTGCCTCACGTTCAACAAAAGTCTGATATTCAGCGGTAGGAATACCATAACGCGCCATAAAATCTTTACAAAAACTTTTTGAGCCTTCCAATTGTGCCGCGGCCGCACGCGGTCCAAAGCAAGCTAATCCGGCGGTAGAAAAACAGTCCACAATACCTTGCACTAACGGTACTTCAGGACCAACAATCGTTAACGCAATCGCCTGTTGCTGCGCAAAGATAAGCAAGCCCTGAATATCATCCGCAGCAATCGCAATATTCGTTAATCGGCTATCCAAAGCCGTACCTGCATTGCCCGGTGCGACAAAAACTTCACGCACTTTAGCAGATTGGCTAACTTTCCAAGCCAACGCATGTTCACGTCCACCGCTGCCAACGATAAGAATTTTCATAAATTGATCTCGTTTTTAAAATGATTAGAACCCTGTGTCTTACAGGGCAAATACGCTAAATTCAGGATAAAACACTATCGTTTTGCCCTTACTTTTTCGCAACCTACGTTGCCCACGATAAAGTTTAGCATGAGCGGTTATGATATTGATGATTTTTAGCGTGCATAACCTTACGCACGCGCCAAACATCGCCATCCTCTGATAATTAGTTATATGACAAACACCACTAAAACTTGTAAGCTTAAATTTTCTCATTTTGATATTAACGTTAACACCTCACTTATCCATGTTTTCTACCCCAACTTTTAACCTTCACTGTCAAGCCTGTCCACGTTTATCCAACTTTTTACACCAAGTTAAACAACAACATCCAAGCTATCATGCGCAACCTGTTGCGCCTTTTGGCGATCAACAGGCACGGTTGTTAATTGTCGGCTTAGCTCCCGGTATGCACGGCGCAAACGCGACCGGGCGACCGTTTACCGGCGATTACGCGGGGTTGTGGCTATATGAAGCGTTATACACATTTGGGTATAGTAATCAGACCACTTCACACGCCAATGATAATTTACAACTTTATAATGCCCGGATTACCAATGCAGTAAAATGCTTACCGCCACAAAACAAACCAACCGGCGATGAAATTAATCAATGCAATCATTTTCTACAAGCAGACTTAGCCACACTGCCGCCGCAAGCTGTCATTTTAGCGTTAGGCAATGTTGCGCATCAGGCGATATTAAAAGCCTATCAACTTAAATTAAGTCATGCAAAATTCGCCCACAATGCAGTACATCGGTTACCAGAAGGACGCTATTTAGTCGATTCTTATCATACCAGCCGTTATAACGTCCAAACCAAACGCTTAACTAAAACAATGTTTAATGCAGTGTTTGAACAAATTAACGCTTTATTGGCGACTGAAAAAGGAAACGAAAACGGTGTTGCTGAAATAAATTCCGTTGCGCAATAGCGTTAAACATAATCAGATGTGACGCGAGTTTGCTATCGGGTATTTTTTTAAAGCTGTTCTAACATGCGCTATAATTTAAGCTAAGTATTTTTTATTGTGCGGTATTTACAATGTGATTTTGTGTATACAACAAAATTTTAGTCCCCTTAATTTATCAATAGCCGATAGCGGTTGTATAACGAGAGTAATAAAATGGAACGAAGCGAAGCAATGCCGTTTATGATTAAACTGCTTAAACACATGTTACAAACAGGTGGGTCAGATTTATTTATTACCGCAGGTTTTCCACCTGCGATGAAAGTCAAAGGGAAAATGACCCCGATTACCAAGCAGCCTTTATCCGGCGAAGATTCTAAAGCATTAACGCAGTGCATTATGAACGATAAACAGCTTAAAGAATTTGAAGCCACGCAAGAGTGTAATTTTGCCATTTCCCCCGCCGGTATTGGACGCTTCCGCTGCAATGCGTTTATACAACAAGGCTATCAAGGCTTGGTGATGCGGGTTATCACCGCAGAAGTGCCGAATTTTGATAAATTAGGCTTACCGCCGGTATTAAAAGACATCATTATGGCGAAAAATGGCT
>JACCEE010288851.1_pt1 | contig 17506 bp, 29 predicted proteins | sample 7449931 | NCBI WGS metagenome assembly JACCEE01 (sample SAMN15323457, study PRJNA562643) | freshwater metagenome | isolation source: river surface water | place: USA:Blue River Watershed | collected 2017-08-19 | reverse complement strand
CGCCGATTAGTACAAGATTGGCAAGGCTTGACTTCGATGCAACGCAGTTTAGTAGTCACTAAGATGCTACAGTTTTATAAAAAATTCGCTAAACGCAGCGAGTTATTTGTTTTCTTAGAAGATCTAGGAAAAACAAAAGGCTACGAACTTCGCGGTCCTATAGATGCTGAACTTGCAAACTTAGGTCTAGGTACTACACCAAAACCCGGATTTATAGCAAGTGTTGCACCCGCAGCAGCATTATTTGGCGGATATCACCTAGGTAAACGCTTATTTGGACCTAAAGAAGATAAATAAAAGTAAGAAACAAACGTTTCGAAAGATCAAAGGAGTCATATTATGGCAAGAGTAAATGGTGGTATACAAGCTGGCGGATTCGGTACAGCTACCCTAAAAATGTTCACAATCACACCTGATAACGATTTAACTGGTGAAGTTGGTGAAGCAAACACAGCTTTAGAAGCAATTGTTCAAACAGTTCAAACTAAAGCAACAACATTCTTAATCGGCGAAATCGGTTCTAGTACTTTCCGTGTTGCTTGCGAGCCAAGTGCATGGACAGCTGGTGACCTAGAAGATGCGATTCAGGCATTGGGTACTGTTAACGGTTCTGACCTAAGCGGTGCTACAGTTGCTGATTTCACATTCTAATCAGTAAACTCTAATACGGGATGGGAAGCCGCAGCGACATTTTTGTCCTGCGGTTTTTCTTTTGATAATAAATACAACAAAGGAAGTTTATTATGCAAGCAACAGCAAGAACAGGCGAATACATCGGCGGCAACATTGAGTATTTTACATGCTACACATTAGCAGACATTTCGGATACGGGTGTGTATGATCCTGCTGCCGGGACAACTTATGAGCAAGCTCAGAACTTAAATGCGTTATTACAAGCAATTAGTTTAGGCAGTCAACCAGTATTAACTAGTGTTGAAAAATTAACAGCAGCAGACTTGGCAGATTTTGAATTTGGTTCTGACTTTACAGGCAACCACAATGTTTGGATTTTGCGTTTTGCTAGCGAGCGAGCAGGAACAATTACTGTAGAATCTCTAGTTAGAGACATAGACGGTTTACCGGTTTATGATGACTTGGAAGAAACTGCAACATTTGATACAAACGTATTTGATACAGGCGATGCTGATCAACTAAACGTGTATTTTGTACGCAACGACAACCTTTAATATTTGATAAATAAATCAAAACTTTGGCATTTAAATTTTGGCACAACAAATCTTGGCTTATAAAAATAACAACATTTATTAAAGGAGGAAATTGTTGTGTCTGAAATTGTTCATGATATAGAAAAAACGAGCTTAGATGCTCACGTAACGCTATGCTCTGAAAGGTACCGTCGCTTGGAAGATAAATTTGCAGTATTAGAGGTTCGTCTTGAAAAGCTCAGCGGCGAAGTTGCTGAGATGAAAACGAAACAACAAGAAGATATGGAAGAGATTAAAACTCTTATCCAACAAGGAAGTGATAATAGATTTAAAGCTATTGTTGCTGCTAGTGCTACGATCGTAGCAGCATTGATTAGTGCGTTGGCTTATGTTATTAGTCGTTTACCTTTAAATTAATATGACAGAAGAATTTGAAATCATAGGCGAAGAGACAGTTACTGAAGCTAAACGTGTATGGGCGAAGCGCGGTAAAAAACTCAAGCGTATGATTCGTTGTACCAGTGGTAAGAAAAAAGGTCGTACTGTTGCTAGCGTAGGTGCATGCAGTAAAGCAATAGACGTAAAGAAAAGATTTAAAATGAAGCGAATTAGAAAACGCTTCAATGCTAAGATAGTTAGAAAAGCACGAAGAACAAAACAATTTAATCCGCTAAGTAAGAGATTAAAGACAATGAACAAAACAGCAAACAAGAGGTAATATATGGCAGATGATCGCAGTTTAAAAGATGTAATAAGGTTCGTAGATCCAAGCGGAGATATGACTGATGCCGATATTGCAGCTATTAGCAGTAAATTGAAATTTACAGAAGTGTTAGATATTATCACTTATGTGGGCAATGATAATTTAAGTAAGGCTAGGGAAATACTCAGCAAGTATGACAGTAGATTTTCTTCGGCTACTGAAGAGTCTATTACAAACGAATACAGCAATGTCCCTACTGCAAATAGACCTTCTGGGTTTAAACCAATCAAACCAATCGGTTCTACTCCTAGTATTGCAGGCAAGCCAACTAACCCAAATGGGCAACAATCCGACGACGAAGATGCTGATGATCTATTAAATGATCCGGCGAATCAAAATCGCCCAGAAGTTAAGCAAATTCAAAGTTTGCTACAAAGGATGAAGCGATGAAAGTTCGCGAGATCGTATCTGAAGCATATCGTGGATTTCTAGGTAAGCCTAAAGATCTAGGTTCAACACGCGGTGAAATAGATCCTGCATTGCCAAATGCTAGAATAGAACCGCAACTAAGAAATACAGATACTTATATGCAAGGCCGCTACGGGCAAGCCCTGGCCGCAGCCGCAGCAATGCAAGGCGACGATTTTGAACAAGAGTCTACTTGGGCTGAAAATTTCGGAATGGTTGCGTATAGTGATCAAGAATTAGAAATAATTAAACAAGCCGATAAGCTAATGGGTGTTAAAAGTATAGAACTAACTAAAAAGAGCCAAGAGCGTAAAGACATTGGTAGTAAAAGTCCGGTTGCTAGTACAGACTGGAGAAAGAGTTCTAAATGAAAATAGCAGAACTTTTCAACGGTCTTCGTTACATGCTTACTCGTGAACAAAAAGAAGTAGTTGATATAATCAAAGAACAACCGAGTATTGCTCGTACTGAATTAAGCGAGCGTCATCAACACCTAGCAGAACAAATGACAGGACTAGGCATTATTGATAGAATTTACGATGAAGAAACACAAACAGTTGCCTACAAATTATTCGATAGGTAATGTAAATCCTAAAAAACTTACTAAGAAAGTGAGTGCATTGTTAGACAATGCCGTACCTAACACAATATTAGGTATGCTTTCGTTAGCAGAGGACCGCGATAATTCATTAGTATTTTACAAGCGATGGGCATTGGTAATAAACAATAAAAATGATTACAGCATAGTCGACTTGATTACTAAAGAACCTGTTTATTCGCATATTTCTTTACTAATAAGTGCATTGCATATTGTTTTTCAATTGAATAAAAATAAAACTTGCAAAGATCAGCAGATCTATATGGCAGACCAAGCATACTACCGTTGCTTGGAAGATATCAAATTGTATAAAGCAAAATTAAACACAGGCGACTTAGATAAAAAAATATTATTTGCTGCACGTTTGCAAGATAGTGTTTTTCGCCTGGAAGAAATTAAAACCAGATTATCTAAAACATATTGATAAATAAAATAAAGGATACTGTTATGAACACCTCTGAAATTTTTAATCCAGCTCAACGCAAAAAGCGTGTAGTTGAAAACTTTTTAAACAGCCAATTCGGCTTAAAATTACAAGCTCGCGGCGACGCAGCTCAAGTACAATCTCTTATTGCTAAATTGGTAAATGAAAACCAATCGATGGCTTCAAGCGTTCGTGGTTACGAGAACGACAGTCGTTTTATTAAAAACACAATGATTATCGAAGCTCTAAAGCACGTTCTAAAAGAAATTGCACCAATGCGTACTCCACGCCGTGTAAATGAGTCTAACGGCGAAAACCTAGCTCAAGCAGAACTTATTTTAGTTGCTAAGAACATGGTTGAAGAGCTACAAAAGATGGCTGAAGATGTTGCACAAATGCAAACTGACGATCTAATGCCGTTAGTTGAAAAAATTAAAGTTGAATTCGGTCAAGATGTTGGCCAACAATTTAACGATGCTGCTGATGCTGCTTTTACTGCTTTATTAGATGCAGTTAAAACAGGTAAAGATGCATTAAGCAATGCTCAGGGTATCTTAAGTGGTGAAGCCCCTGCTGCAATGCCTGGCGCAGATATGACCGGCGGTGCTGGTGATTTAGATGCACTAGGTGCAGAACAAGGGCTAGGTGGTGACGAATTCGGCGGTGCTGATGCTGCTAGCGGCGAAGAAGAATTGCCAACTGGCCGTGAGCTAAAATGAGATTATTCGAATTAGTTGACAGTGATATTGAAGTAATAGGCTTGCTTAAGCCTATTCTTCTTCGCGCCAAAGCAGAAGGTGCTACAACTATCAACATGAGTCAATTACTTAACGATTTAGACAACGAAGATAATATTAGTCCGGAAATGATGATAGATATTTTAAATAGACATCGTCAAGATTTAAAAGACATTGTTTCTAGTGCTACGATAGACAGTGTAGTATTGAACAAAGGTCCTGCAAAGACTATGACTAGTAAGTTCGATCAAGACGTTGAGAAAATGAAAACAACTGCAATAAATCAAGCTAAAGATCAACTAAAATGAAAAACGTAATGCTAACAGCAACAGAAGCCCGTGCTAAGAGTCAAAACGACACGGTAATATTCAATGAAATAAGAGACATTGAAGATGCAATCTTAACTTCTGTCGCTGGTGGCTTATATGATGCAACTATAAACGAAACCACTATGACTGCAACGGACGTAGATGGCATAGCATTCGCAAGATTATATTTCAATACTTGGCAAGGAAGTATTGATGACCGTGCAAAATTTATCCAAATGAACAAAGTAATCAATTACTTTACTGATTTGGGTTATTCGATTGAACGCAGAACTAATAGTTTAACTGGCGATACGTTTAATTGGCATATTAGCTGGTAATACGCTATAGACATTTCTTACATATTGTTATATAATAGCAATATGTTATTCAATCCCAAATACCAATATACCACACTCAAAAGAGTAGAAACAAATGGCTCTCGTTTGTATGAAACTCCGGCAGGTGCAGTATCTAGCGTTACAACTATATTAGATAGTACAAAAGATAAAACATTCTTAATGGAATGGCGAAAACGAGTAGGCGATGCTGAGGCAAACAGGATTAGCAAAGAAGCAGCCGGTCTCGGTACATTAATGCATTTGCATTTAGAAAATTATGTACTAGGCAAACCGCGTCCTGTTGGCAATAACTTGGTTCAGACAATGGCTAAGGATATGGCCGATACAATGATCAACGAAGCATTTGTGCATGTCGACGAAGTTTGGGGGATCGAAGCCCCTTTATATTATCCAGGCTTATATGCAGGCACTAGTGATATGATTGGTGTATGGAAAGGCAAGCCTGCTATCATTGATCATAAAACTACTAATAAGCCTAAGAAAAAAGAATGGATTGAAGATTACTTTTTGCAATGCTGTGCGTATGCATTAGCACACAATGAAGTACATGGTACTGACATTAATACTTGTGCGATTAATATAATTGACCGCAATGCCGCCTTGCAGAGCTTTGTAATAGAAGGTTCAGAGTTTGATCATTATGCAGAACTATGGACTAAAAGAGTTGATCAATTCTATAAATAACTTTTTAAGCAGGGATAATAGTGTATCACGATTTAAGTCTTTGGTATAAAAATACAACAGAAAAGATATTAGCTTGGCGAGAGTTTAGAACGCAGGCTAAAGACAAAACACTAGAAGATATAGTAGAACTAGTGGACCAGTGGTGGACTTACACGCCATGGGTTAAAAAAACGCTAGATCCTTATAAGCCGGAAACATGGCCGAGCCCATGGGATATGATAAGCAAAGGCGAATTTTGCCGCAGTGCAATAGCATTAGGACAAGCATATACACTCTGGATGTGCTTTCCATCTGCACAAGTAGAACTTTGGTTAGTTAATAACTTTAGCGAAAAAGACGTACATCTAGTAGTAGTTATTGATGAGAAGACTGTGCTAAATTATACGCTAGGCCATGTATTAGCACTAGACGAATGCGACTTTGAAGTTATTAGCAAGTATAACAAAGACAGTATCCCTAACATTAAAATATAATAGAATTATTAAAACACAGGCTTAAATAGACTACTAAAAAGATGAAGAATAAAGGACAAGAAATATGATGTCGGGTAAACCTATCACAGTGCTCAAACGAAGCGGAGAACAAGAGCAGCTTCAAATTGAAAAATGGCAAGCCCAGATTTCTAAAATATGTAGCGGCATAGCAGATGTTAGTCAGAGTATGATTGAGATTAAAGCACAACCTCACTTCTTTGACGGAATTACTACAAGAGAAATTGACGAAATTACTCTACGTGCTATCGTTAACTTAATTGACGTTGAGAGCAATCCCGAAGTGGGACACACGAATTACCAATATGTAGCAGGCAAGCAAAGGCTGAGCATGCTACGAAAAGATGTGTATGGCTCTTATCAAGTGCCGCACATTTATGAAATTCTTAAAAAGAATATAGCTGTTGGCTTGTATACTCCCGAACTATTAGAGTGGTATACAGAAGCGGATTGGGATAAGATGAATGACATGTTGGATCATGAAAAAGATGAACAATATAGTTATGCGGCAATTGAACAGCTAATTGAAAAGTATCTAGTACGTAATCGTGCCACTAAAGAAATTTATGAAACACCGCAGATTCGTTATATGATTGCGGCAGCAACAGTTATGCATAAAGAAGAGCCCAACAATGCTAGATTAAAATATATTAAGGAATACTACAATGCTGCTAGTGATGGTCTCTTTACTCTTGCTACACCTGTACTTGCTGGTCTTGGCACTCCAACAAAACAATTTAGTAGTTGTGTGCTTATCAGGAGCGATGATGATTTGGATAGTATATTTGCTAGTGGCGAAATGATGGCCAAGTATGCTAGCAAACGTGCTGGCATTGGTCTTGAAATTGGTCGCTTACGTCCATTGGGTAGCCCTATTAGGGGCGGTGAAATTATGCACACTGGTATGATTCCGTTCCTGAAGAAGTGGTTCGGTGATTTGCGTAGTTGCAGTCAAGGAGGCATTCGTAATGCTAGTGCTACGGTTTTCTATCCCATCTGGCATCATCAATTCGATGATCTTATTGTTCTCAAGAACAACCAAGGAACAGACGAAACTCGTGTACGCCACATGGATTATGGTGTTGTGCTTTCTGCGTTTTTCTGGAGACGACTTAAGAACAAAGAAAATATTACCTTCTTTGACCCTAATGAAGTTCCCGACCTCTACGAAGCGTTCTATTCAGATACGAAGAAGTTCAACGAGCTTTATGAACTGTATGAAAAGCGTACAGACTTACGTAAAAAAGTAATGTCCGCCGAGGAAGTATTCAAAAGCGGCATACTTAAAGAACGTACTGATACTGGTCGTATCTACCTAGTGTTCATTGATAATGTAATGAACCAAGGGCCATTTGATCCTGAGTATCATACAATTTACCAGAGTAACCTTTGCTGTGAAATACTATTACCTACTCGTCCTTTTAAACGCCTTGATGATGACACTGGCCGCATTGCTTTATGTACATTGGGATCGATTAACTGGGGTGCTTTCCGTAACCCAGAAGATATGCGCCGTGCTGCTCGCATTCTCCATCGTAGCCTTAATAACATTCTTGACTATCAAGATTTCTTAAGCATTCAGTCTAAACTATCTAATGATGAAATTCGCCCATTGGGTATTGGTGTAACCAACCTAGCTTACTGGCACGCCAAGCGTGGTTTGCAATACGGTGAAAAAGACGCACTACAAGAAGTTAAATCATGGATGGAACACCAAGCCTATTACTTAACTGAAGCCAGCGTTGAGTTGGCCAAGGAACGTGGCGCATGCGTTGACAGTAGCAAGACACGATATGGTCAAGGCACATTCCCGTGGGAATTACGTGCCGAAGGTGTTAACGAATTAACAGACTTTACTCCAGAGTTAGATTGGGAAAGCCTACGTGCCCAAATGAAACAATATGGTGTACGTAATGCTACACAAATGGCAGTTGCACCCGTTGAATCGAGTAGTGTTGTTATTAACAGCACGAACGGTATCGAAATGCCAATGAGCTTGATTAGTACAAAGGAAAGTAAGGCTGGTTCTTTTACACAAGTGGTTCCGGAATATAATAATACTCGAGTTCGTAAAAATTATCAGTTAATGTGGGAACAGCGTGATTGTATTGGTTACTTAAAGACTAGTGCAGTTATTGCGGCTTACACAGACCAAAGCATAAGTACAAATACATTTTATAATCCTGCATACTTCGCAGATAAGAAAGTACCAACAACATTGATTGCTAAAAACTTAATGCTAGCACATCACTGGGGATTAAAGACTTTCTACTATAGCTTGATCAACAAGCAAGGTGCAAAAGTAGCACAGGATGAAAATATTATTCATTTAAACGCAATCAAAGTTGACCAAGAGGAAGACGACGGTGTTTGTGAAAGTTGTGTACTGTAAAGGATAAAATATGGCATATTCTGACAAAGTAGTTGATCATTATGAAAATCCCAGGAACGTTGGTAAGTTTGATATAGATGACACCATCGGTACAGGCATGGTCGGTGCCCCGGCATGCGGTGATGTAATGAAGTTGCAAATAAAAGTAAATCCAGAAACAGGAATAATTGAAGATGCACGTTTTAAAACTTACGGTTGCGGCAGTGCTATTGCTAGCTCTAGCCTAGTGACTGAATTAGTTAAGGGAATGACATTGGATCAAGCAGCAAGTATTAAAAATTCTGCGATAGCAGAAGAACTTGCATTGCCTCCTGTTAAGATTCATTGTAGCATTTTAGCAGAAGATGCGATTAAAGCAGCAGTAGAGGATTATAAAAAGAAAAATGATCACACTAACTGAAGCAGCCCTTAAAAAAATACGAGCTATGATAGCCCGAAGAGGTTCTGGTGTAGGCATCCGAGTTGGTGTTAAAACAACCGGTTGCTCGGGCTTGGCTTATGTGTTAGAATACGTAGATGCTGCACAACCGACTGATCAAAAAATTGAGTGCAATGGTTGTGAAATATATGTAGATCCAAAAAGTTGTCCGTACTTACAAGGTATGACTATTGATTTCGTTCGAAATGGCTTGAACGAAGGATTTGAATTTAAGAATCCCAACGAGCGAGATCGTTGCGGATGCGGAGAGAGTTTTAGAGTTTAACAATGTCAAAAGAACAATATAATTTAACAACTAAAACAGATTACCTAAACCGTAAGATGTTCTTAGACCCAGCTGGTCCTGTTACTATCCAGCGATTTGAAGAAGTCAAATATAATAAAATTGCAGACTATGAGAAAACTGCTCGTGGCTTTTTTTGGGTACCTGAAGAAGTTAGCTTAACCAAAGATGCTGCGGACTTTAAAGATGCAAGTGATGCAATTAAGCACATCTTTACGTCTAATTTGCTTCGACAAACGGCACTAGATAGTTTGCAAGGTCGCGGTCCGAGTCAAATCTTTACTCCAGTAGTATCATTACCCGAACTAGAAGCATTGGTATACAACTGGACGTTCTTTGAAACTAATATTCATAGTCGCAGTTATAGTCACATCATTCGTAACATTTACAATGTGCCAAAGGAAGTGTTCAACACAATCCATGACACTAAGGAAATTGTAGATATGGCGTCAAGTGTTGGCAATTACTACGATAACTTGCACAAACTAAATTGCATCAAAGAAATAAGCAATGATGAAGTAGGGTATGTTTCTGAACAAGAACACATCAAAGCTATCTACTTAGCTCTACATGCAAGCTATGCACTAGAAGCATTCCGCTTTATGGTTTCATTTGCTACTTCGCTAGCAATGGTTGAGAACAAGATCTTCATCGGTAATGGTAACATTATTAGCCTAATTCTACAAGACGAATTACTACACAAAGGCTGGACTGCTTTCTTGATCAATCAAGTTGTCAAAGAAGATCCTCGATTTGCCCGTGTAGCCGAACAGTGTAAAGATGAAGTGTATCAAATCTACATGGATGTTATCCGTGAAGAAAAAGCGTGGGCTGACTACTTGTTTAAGAAGGGCCCTGTTATCGGTCTAAACGCTAACATTCTTAAAGATTTCGTTGACTACACTGCCCACGGTGCATTAAAGGACATTGGCATTAAATATCAAGCTCATGCACCTAAGACTACTCCTATCCCATGGTTCAACAAGCATAGTGATACAAGTAAAAAACAAAGTGCTTTGCAGGAAACAGAATCTACTAGTTATGTTATTGGCGTTATGAGTGATAGTATTGACTACGACGAGCTACCTGCACTATGAAAACTAAAAGAAAAAACAAACAATGGTGTCCGATGGAAGGCACTGGCTATGAAGGTCTTTGCTTAGAAGGTACAGCAACAATAAGAGTTAAAAGTGCTAAGTGCAATAAAAGACACGAATGTCAACAATTAAAAGAACAATTAGACAGGAAGAAAAATGAAAGTTGAAATTTACACTAAAGATGCTTGCCCGTACTGCGTACAAGCAAAAAAGTTATTTGAATCTCGCGGCTGGGAATATACAGAACATTATATTGGTCCAGAGACTAGGGATGCAATGATTGCAGAATTAACTGCACGTTTAGGTGTTGCGCCCAGAACAGTACCTCAAATTTTTATCGACGATGTTGGTATCGGCGGTTATACAGAATTAACAAAATGGACAAAGGAATAACATGTTAAAAGAAAATAAAATCAATCAAATTATCAGTTTAAAGTTAAGCAGCGGCGATGAAGTTGTTGGTAAAGTAACCGGTCAAACTGCCGAAGGTCTTACATTGAGCAAGCCTGTTATACTAGCAGCAAGCAGAGACGGTTTAGCTATGGTGCCATTTATGATGACAGCAGATCCTGATGGTGATTACATGTTTAAAGAAGGCAACATTATGTGTGTTGCTAATACCAACCAGCAAGTAAGCGATGCTTACTTTCAAAGCGTAACAGGGATTACACCGGTTAGAAATTCCGGTATTATAACTGCATAATGCCCGAAGTACATAGACTAGGCGATCCAAACGACGCTGGTGCTCCTATTACATCTACACTACAACAAACTGTCTTTGCAAATAACAGTTTAGTTAGTGTAGATGGCAGTCAAGTTGAAGGCCACGGCTTGCCACCGCACGCCGCTCCTGTAACAGCAAATGGTAGTCAAACAGTCTTTATAAACAATATCCCTGTTAATAAAACGGGGGATAATGACACATGCGGACACGCACGAGCATCCGGAAGCCCTGATATTTTCGTTGGTTAATATAGTATAAATATTACTATGGCAACCATACCTCCAGTTAATATGGGTGCGTTAAAAGTAACGTTCCCTGCAAATTTACCCAGAAATGAAAAAGATTTAATCTGTATGCTTCTTGCAGGCAGATTAAAGGACTTATGGAATGGCAAGTTAATCTGTGCCCAACTAGCACTAGATGATTTGATTAAAAGCACAACAGGAGTATCAGGGCTAGAAACACTACGTTCGGCGTTGATAAGTGCCAAAGGATCGTTGGATAAGTTTAAGAAAGCCAGCGGCTATGATAAGATACTAAATGGTGTTAATAAAGCACTAGGACAAGTTAGTAATGTTTTTAGTTTAGGTGGTTTGTGTCCTAGTCCAGTAACTGCACCAAAAATCCCCGATGTATTAGCACAACTCAATCAAAACTTATTCGGTCAAGCAAACGGAATTTTAAATGCATTGGCAATGGCTAGTAATCCTAAAGTTTGCCTTGGTGGCGGTCCGAAAGGATTTGGCATAGATTGGAATAATGTTACAGGCGATTTAAAAAATTTAAGGAACGCTATAAATCAATTTAAGCAAAATCCTGCAAATTATCAGAATACTATAAAAGCCTTTGAAGCCAATATTAAATCTCAAGGCCGCAGGTTAAATTCAGAGCTTAAGCGATTAGAAAAAAACGTAACCGACCCATTGGGAATTAATGAAAAGAAAGCAACGGCTGGTAATATACAACGGGCAAAAGCAGTATCGGATGGGTTTTCTGTTAAAGATAAAAATGGAGTAGTTCATAAAAATCCATTGCGTTCCATGTTAACTGGCGAAATAGATACCGTAATAGCTAGAACAGATTCGTTATTTGCGTCGCCTGTTAAATATCAAACATTTCCTGTTTATGATTACTGCGGTGTATTAGTAGGCTACGAAAGAAAAATACTAACAGGCGACGCAGATTACATGGGTTGGGATACAGTGTTTACGGATAATAATACTAGTCCTGGAAGCGTATTACCTAGTGCAACAGTTGCACAATACGATTACTCTATCATAGAAGAACAAGGTCAACTTAAAATATATGATACCACCGGGGTAGAAACTACTATATCACTAACTCGAGGGCAACATTATAGAATAAAAGTAGAGTTAAGTTCTATAGCGTTTAATATTTTAAACAATGGTCAAGCATGGTCGTCTGGTATAAAAGCAACAGCCAATCCATTGTATGGATCGGGAGTAGAAGTCATAACAGCAGATGCGACTACAATGTTCGACAACAAGTTTATAGAACTAGATTGGGCAGTGCAAATAGTAAATCCCACAACACCTAACAGTTTGATGATATCAGCGAGTAACGGACAACAACTTCTGATAACAGTATCTGGAACAACATCTTTAGTTGAGGCAGATAAAACTTATGATTTAAGCAATGCTGCCTACAAAGCCTTATTGTTTACCGTTACACTTCCATTTGCTTTAGACACTGGTTATGTTTTAACTGACTATACCATTAAAACTAGAAAGTATTCGGTAACATCTGTAGCTCAAGGTTTATACTCGTTTAATACTACTAGCACAGCTCGTTGGAATAACGGTTATACTGTTGAAGAAGATACAGAAACTTTAGACGAATATGGCGCAGCAATTGAAGGTAACAAGATATTAAAATTTGTCCAAGCGGTTAACGGCAAATTTTTAGTTAGTAAACTTTATCTGAACGAAGCATCGGGTATGGACATAAAACAATATGTTGCTTACTTAACTGATGATTTAACAACAGAAGACACTGCTGAATTATTAGCAACGTATCATTATGACACTAGTGTAGATTTACCAAATGACTCCCGATTGCCTTTTAAAGACTCTCGCGAATACATGCTAACATTAGCGGATGGCATCAAGTTAGTTAACACAGATGAAATAAAAGTTATTAAGCTATCAGCGAATTCATTGAAATGGTCGTTAACATCATCGACAGTCCCGTTAACTGCTGGAGAATTTATGTTCGACATAGTTATTTCAGTAAGTCCGACAGATATAGACCGTAGTTACCGAAATACCAATCCTTTGTTAAAAAGTATAACTGCAAAATTCAAAGGAACCAATTTTAGTTTTGAACAAACGATTTCATTCTTTATTTGACACAAAAAAGATATTCTTGTATACTGCTACAGTTAAGGAGAATATCCGTGATACAACTATTAACTAAAATTCTTACTAAACTCGGACGTAAACGAGTTGTTTTGGATAGGCAAGCCAATGAACCATATCTTGAACGCTATTACCTTTTTCTCAGGGACAGAAAAAGGTTTCCCTTTAATGTGTTCTTACATAAATTTCTTAAGTCAGATCCCGATGATGTGCATGATCATCCATGGCCTTACGCTACTCTAATTTTAAAAGGTGGTTATTATGAATGGATTCCGCAATTTAATAACAAAGGCGAAAAAGTTGGCGAGATTGCAAAGTGGCGAGCTCCTGGTCATTTCCGTTTTTGTCGTGCTGATAGTTATCACAGGATTGAATTAGATCCAAACGTGGAGTGCTGGACACTGTTTATGCCAGGCCCGCAAAAACGCGAATGGGGCTTTTTGGTAAAAAATAAATGGGTACACAACGACGAATATCTCACCGCTAAAGCAGCAAAATGATTACTGAATATTTTAAAAAACAAATAGAAGCAGGCACTGAAATTTTCTTCTATGGATTGGAAAGAGGAGCCGAACAAGACGGTAGCATTGTTGCAAGTATCATGCGACATCGAGGCTCGTTGGATAACTTCCCTACTAACCTAGAGTTTGTTAGCATGATGACCGAAAACACTCCGCTATTTAAGGAAACAAAATGACAGATAAAGATTTTAAATTTGAATCAAAACTAACAGACGAGCAATGGGTTGAGTTTAGAACATGGATTGCCGGTCATCTCAAAATGGGTCCAGTTACAATTACATTTACTAAAAAAGATGGCACTGAACGAGTAATGAATTGCACATTGCAACCAGAGGTTTTGCCTGTAGTAGAACTTAAAGAAGGTCAGGTTGAACGAAAAGAAAATACAGATACATTGCGAGTATTTGATTTGGACAAAAAAGAATGGCGTAGCTTTACAATTAAGAGCGTTAAACAAGTTAAATTCGAACTATGACTAGATATTATTTTGCCTACGGAATGAATACAAATGCACACGGAATGTCACAGCGATGTCCCGATGCAGTTTGTATTAGCCCAGGCACTATCAAAGATCAAAAGCTAGCATTTCGATATCACGCCGATATCGAGTATAGTCTAGGTGATGCGGTTAGTGGTGTGGTGTGGGCTATTACAGATGCTTGCGAATTTAGTTTAGATTGTTTAGAAGGCTATCCGCATTATTATGATAAACGTGAGTTTGTTGTAGAACTACCAACGGGCCAACAAATTGTAGCAATGGCATATCAAATGACAAACCAAACAAGATATGAACTGCCTGCCGATCATTATCGAGATTGTTTGCTAGAAGGTTATATCGAACATGAAGTTGATGTTGATCAAATTTACCAAGCATTGGAGGAATGCAGTGTATTCTATTGATGGTAGAGACATTAGAGATTTTGTTATTAGGTTTAATATTAAAGACTTTGAAGTTATTCAACAGCGAGCAGTCGATGCACAACCTCTTAGTTGGTATGACCGATCTTATTCTGTTGAGCAATATTTTACAACTTATGAATTAAATATGATAAAATTAGAGTTGCCCGAACAAAATTTAAAGCATATAATCGGTTTAGTACAAGAATACGAAGATTTACAAGCTGACGCAGAATCGAGAGAACTAATCAATCAAGCAAAATTTATATACAGGTTAAAACATGGCGCAAAGATCTAAATATTGGAGCTGCACTAAATTTGCAGATTGGGTAAGGGGAACGAACAAGCCTAAAATGGGCACAGGTGAGCAATGGGATGATTGGCATAATTTGGCCAGTTCTACTCATAAAATTCGCTATTGGATCGCAGAAGAAGGCTTGGATTATCTACAGAATTTCCTGTGGTGGCCTATTGATAGGATTTATGATGTCAAGTATTATATTAACAATCGCTGGGTTACTCGCACTCATGCACTCACCGCAAATGCTCGTGATATTCGTCCTGGCACTTGGTGTGATGTTGGTTATCGTTTCTTGCCTTGCCTATTCAATGAGCTCCAGGACTTCGTTGAAGTCGAGCTCGCATGGTGGCACATCGCCTGGGACGATGAGGCTAAGGCAAAGTATAAGGCACCGTTTTGGGCAAGGGGCTGGTTCAGAGTACGCACGTGGCGTTGCCCGGAGGCGGGAATCGCGAATTTGGCGTGGCAAATGACCTTTAAGAATGATTACGTTCCGGAAACTCACAAGGACTACGGCAAGCCAACATTGCAAGCGACACAAGCGGAAGAAGTTCTGGCACTTTACAAGTGGTGGACTGAAGTTTATCGCAACCGTCCAGATCCACATGATGCAAGTGGCTGGACTGCATACTGTGAAGAAAAACGACAGCTAAATCCTGGTGGTATGGGCTTGTTAAGTGACAAGAACGAAACCAAGGAAATGAAAAAGCGCGGTAAGAAGGCATTAGATCGTTGCCATAAGATTGAGGCACAGTACGAACGAGAAGACGAAGCAATGATGATTCGTTTGATCAAAGTAAGACATAAACTGTGGACTTAATAAATAAAATACATGACAAATTGTATTTTATTATACGGCAATAATACACATCCCGGTTCGAAGTATGCAGGGACATTCAGAATTGCCACTGAATTGCGTAAAAATGGATTTACGGTTTCTTGCATTGATTTAACTGCATTCAAAGGCTTCGATGATGAGTTAAAAAACTTGTTGAGTACTTTGATAGGCAAAGAAACTCTATGGGTAGGATTTAGCACAACATTTCTGCCCGACTTATTTGGCTTACCCATATTAAAACAATTCGAATCATATAGCAGGCGTTGGAAAGAAGCAGATATATACAGGTCACTGGCTGATTTTAGAAATTTTGTTAATTTATTAAATCCTAATACAAAACTGATTGCCGGAGGCGCACGATATTTCCCCGTAGAAAAACTTGGATTCCAAGTATTCAAGTCCTATAGCGATAAGACTATAATAGAATATACTAATTGGTGCAAAGGCTTGTTATCTAACGACAAGTATATGCTACCCGTTATTCAAGGTTCGGAGTTTCAAAATTTTACTACAAGCCAAATAATTTATCATGATAGTGATATAATAAAATCAACAGATACTCTTCCTATTGAAGTTAGCAGAGGTTGTATTTTTAAATGCAAATTCTGTACTTACAATTTAAAAGGCAAGAAAAAAGGCGAGTGGGTAAAACACGCAGCGGTACTAAAAGATGAGTTTGTTAGGAACTACGAGAACTTTGGAGTTACTAATTATGTGTTTGCCGATGACACATATAATGATAGTTTAGACAAAATAAAATTATTATATGATGAAGTATATTCTAAACTAAATTTTCAGTTGGAATTTACAACATACTTACGTCTCGATCTAATGATGCGTAACCCAGATAGTGCAGCTATATTACGAGATAGCGGTTTAAAATCTGCAATGTTTGGAATCGAGACTTTAAACCCGTTAAGTGCTAAGGCGATTGGAAAAGGTGTTAATCCTTTGGAGCAATTCGATTTTGTACGACAACTAAAAGAAAATGAGTTTGCTGATGTTTTGTTGCAAAGCGGAATTATTGCCGGATTACCGCATGATACAGAAGAAACTCTGATTGAAACTGCCGACTTTCTTTTTTCCGACAAGAACAAATTAGATTATGTTTTGGTTAATCCGCTCGGAATACATCCTGTTAATACTAATGAACAAGTAATAGAACACAGTGAATTTGATCTAGAGTATGCAAAATTTGGTTATGACATTATTATAGATTACAATGCTGACTTTAATAATGAAGTTAAATGGAGAAATCTTAATACTGGATTAACTAAAGATTGGTGTTCATCCTTTGCATCTAAAGTAAATGATCGGGTACACAAAAGTGGCAAGTTTAAATTTGGTGCATTCTTATATGCACAATATAAATCTTTAGGCATTCCCGGTCACGAGCTCAGAACTATGTCTACGGTAGAAATATCTAAAAAATATAACATACAAGAATTGGGTAAAATAAGACTGGACGAGTATAAATTATCTTTATTAAAATATTATAATTTAGATATTGACGAGCAAGTCAAATAAATATATACTGTAAGTTATTGCTGTATGAAGCAGATAAAAATGGATTCTGGACGCGGGTTCGACTCCCGCCTGGTCCACCAGAAAGCATACTCCGTGGGGGCTACGAACCACATTAAACAAATAAGTAGTATGAGTATGCTTCCTAATGGGCCAGTCATGGTTTCGACAGGG
>JACCEE010120010.1_pt1 | contig 17508 bp, 12 predicted proteins | sample 7449931 | NCBI WGS metagenome assembly JACCEE01 (sample SAMN15323457, study PRJNA562643) | freshwater metagenome | isolation source: river surface water | place: USA:Blue River Watershed | collected 2017-08-19 | reverse complement strand
TCAAGAAAAGGAATCTTATGAATAGTTTCAATAAAGAAACTGTTAGTAAGAAAAATCCAGTTCAATCCAACATTTATGAGGATATTACCAGACTTCACAACAGCAAACTCCAAAGCCTTACCCTCCAATCGCAATTTAGAAAAAGGAATAGCAACCAGAGTATCGAAGAAAAGAATGAAAGCAAAGATTAAAACATATTCGGAATTATTAGTATAACCAAGCCCATCACTAATAGTTGGCAAGAAAAGGAAAACTGCCAATAAAAAAATTAAAGCATTAGCCAAAAGGATAAGAAAAGAGTTATTGAAAACATCCTTATTACTTTCACCTCTTGACGTAAACCGAAAGAAACCAGTCTCCAAGCCTAGAGTAAGAAAAATTACCAATACAGCAGTTTGGGCATAAAAATCGGTAACGATACCATACGCTTCTGGATTAAATATCCGAGTATGAAAAGGAACCAAAAGATAATTGATAAAACGACCACCAACGCTGCTAATACCATAAAGGGCAGCGTGGCCAAACAACTTTTTAAAAAGCGACGAGTTAGATTCCACGATTGTTGAAGAGGATAAATCCAAAATTAAAGGTCAAATATAAATACTTATTATCCTTCTCATAATAGTTAAGAAAGATACTTGCAGGTCCAAATGCAGATTGATAAACTAAACCACCTGCAGCCATATAGATTTGACGGGGCAATTTCTCAGAATACTTAGTTGTAAAATTAATATCATCTTTCTGAAATAATCGATAAGGTTGAAATACATAACCCTCCAAACGAATATTAAAAGTCTCAGTGATCTTAATAATAGGAGCTAATCCAACTGCTAAATAATTATTTGCTCTATAATTATCCAGATAAAGAGTTTTGGAATGAGGATTAGGAGTGAAAGCGTTAGCTGAAAGCACTGTAGAAGTATAGTTGCTGAAAAAAGATTTATTGGAATAGATACCATCAACAATGAAACCAAGTCGCAATCCTTTGGCTAACCGATGATACGATTCATTATAAATCTTCAAGTTAAACCAAAAATGCTCTGCATGATCATCAAGCAAAGTTGCTGGCGCAGTAGTTCCAGGAACATACTCCTCTGTGCCACGAACAAAAGAAAAACTAATATTACGGAGTATACCTCTATCGGCAAACTGCTTATAATTAGTTGTATTCATACCAAAGCTACTTCCAAAACTATAATACTCAAAATTAGAGATATCAGGAGTATCACTCTTCAAAAAATTAGAAATTTGGTAATACTGAAATTTCTCTCTTCCAGCAGAACCATAAAACTTAAAGAGGTAATTTGTTCCTAAAGCCCACCCAAAACTAGCAGTAACAAAAGATTCATTTTGTATTAAATAGCTAGGTCTCACGTCCTCAAAGAAAGGATCTGAAGAACTATTATAATAATCTAATCGATTGAGAATTAGGTTTACATCGTAATAAAAAGGAACTCTATAAGGATAATCTCTTTTCAAACCAACGAGTAATGAACTATATAGACGTCCAAAATAAACATTTGTGTAAATGCTAGTTGCATTTTTTCTAAAAAAACGATACTCAGCACCGAGAAATCCCTGATTCATAGAACTTGAAGAAATATTTCCACCAAAAGAAACATCCAAATAATCATCGGTAGAAACACGTAAGTTCAACTTATAATACCCAGTAGAAGTATCATATTTAGCTAATGGATAGATTGATACAACATTATGATCACTTATAAGTTTAAAATATTCTCTCTCTAAATCAGAATAGAAAAATGATTTATCCTTCTTCTTGCGAAAAGAACGATAAAAATACTCATGCTGATATCTTTTAAGTCCACTCAGCTCTATTTCTCTAAATTCATACGGTGGAAACTTAGATTGAAAATCGAGACGTGCAATACCTAAACTATCCTTACTAGTAACTCTATGAACTCGACTCTTAATCTCATCAATCCTACTAATACATGATTTATAGCCAGCATCAACAATATCATCTATCTTTTGAAAATCAAGAAGCCCCACATCAGAAAAACTATTTCTAATAACAATCCCATACTCCTCGGGAATAGTATAGTTAGTTTTAGACATCATCATATTCTCCACCTGTGAAATTAAATCATCCTCATCAGGGACTTCAGAATTATTACTAACTTGACTTCCAATAATAAAATCAGGATGAAAATCATTCCGCATAATATCCCAAGGAAAATTATTGTATAGACCTCCATCAAATAGCAATACAGAATCAATAGAAATGGGTTTAAAATAAAAAGGAAATGTCATACTAGCACGTATGGAGGAACCTAAATCGCCATGAGAACAAATAAAGGGTATTCCGCGATAAACATCTGCCGCAACAGCACGGTAAGGAACAAATAGACTGTCAAAATTATAGCCACAAGCAGCAGAAGCACCAGCAAATAACTTTAGAACAGCCAAATCCATTTGATGATTAGGAACAATATTCGTTGGCAGCTTCGGTTTTGGTTTATCTCCTTGCAAGCCTATCTTGAAAGAAAACTGACCGCTATTTTGTAAACCACGCTTAAAATAGTAGATAAAATCAGAATCAATACTACCTTCAGACCACTTCTGAAAATCTTCTGTGCGAAAAATGGAATCCATCTGCTCCGTTGTGTAACCAACAGCATAAAGACCACCAACTATAGCACCCATTGAAGTTCCGGTGATATAATCAATAGGAACTCCATTTTCTTCCAATGCTCTTATAACACCAATATGAGCTAAACCTTTAGCACCACCACCACTCAGAACAAGTCCAACTTTTTGAGAAAAAGCGAAACTATAAGAAAAAGTGATTATTATTACCAATAAAAAAAATCTTGGTATAAGCCGTACTATTTTCATTTTCATATACTTTTGTAGTCAAATGTAATGTGACCTTTTGTAATAAGAAAAACTATGCCCAAATTTTTTTTCAAAGGTATTATTCTGCTTGCACTTTTTGCTTCCACATTCTCCTCTTGTTCAAAAAAAGAGAGTAATAAAGTAGTAATAAAAACAACAGAAGGCGAAATATTAATAGAACTCTTTGATGACACGCCAAAACATAAAGCAAACTTCTTAAAGTTAGCTAAGGAAGGTTACTATAACGATCTCCTTTTTCATAGGGTAATAAAAGAGTTTATGATTCAAGGTGGAGATCCAGACTCGCGAAAAGCTGATACAACAGCAATTTTAGGCGAAGGCGACCCAGGCTACATGATTGATGCTGAATTTCGGCCTAATCATATTCATCGAAAAGGTGCCTTAGCAGCAGCAAGAACGTCAGACGAAGAAAACCCTGAAAAAAAATCATCCGGTTCACAGTTCTATATTGTTCAAGGAAAACAGTTCACAGAGGTTGAAATGAATAGTTTAGAAATAAAGACCAACAAAAAGAGAATGGCCGCACTTTACAATTCAATTCTCAACAAAAAACTTACAGAACTTGGAGATAACTACGACCAACTTGCCTTCCAAAAAATTATGGCACAAGTAAAAGATAGTGTAGAAAACGTGCTGATGCCCTTGAACACATTTGTAATACCCAAAGAAAGCAGGGAAATATATAAGACAGAAGGAGGCACACCACATCTAGACGGTAACTATACTATCTTTGGACAAGTTTTGAAAGGATTTGATGTTATCGACAAAATTGCCTCAAAGGAGACAGATTCGAACGACAGACCAAAAAAAGACGTTAAAATAATAACTATCAAAGTACTATAATATATGCTTGACAGAATTAAAAAGTTAGAAGAGGAGATAGAGCAATACAACGAAAAAGCAGAAAAAGCTCTAGAGGATTGGCGGATAAGACTTTTAGGTAAGAAGGGAGAAATTACCCAACTATTTGAAGAGTTCAAAACTGTTGGTTCGGAACAAAAACGTGAATTCGGTCAACGCCTTAACACGCTAAAAAATAAGGCAATTGACAAGATAGTAGCAATAAAAGAAGAAATTGAAAATCAATCGATTTCGACAAATAAAGAGGATAAAACACGGCCATCTGAAGTTTCAGTTGTAGGTAGTCGTCATCCTATATCATTAGTTAAAAGAGAAATATCGTCAATATTTAATAAGTTAGGTTTTGTTGTTGAAGAAGGACCTGAAGTAGAAGACGATTGGCACGTATTCTCAGCATTAAATTTTCCTCCCGAACATCCAGCAAGAGATATGCAGGATACTTTCTTTATAACAAAGAATCCTGATATTCTATTAAGAACACATACATCATCGGTGCAAGTAAGGGTTATGAAAAACCAAAAACCACCGATTAGAGCATTGATGCCAGGAAGAGTATTTAGAAATGAAGCTATTTCGGCGCGGGCACATTGTATTTTCCACCAAGTAGAAGGATTGTACATCGACGAAAACGTTTCATTTACAGACCTTAAGCAAACTCTGCTATACTTTGCAAAGGAAATGTTTGGAGAAAATACAGAGATACGTCTACGCCCTTCATTTTTTCCATTCACTGAGCCATCAGCAGAAATGGACGTAAGCTGTAAAATTTGCGGTGGCAAAGGTTGTAATGTATGCAAGTATACCGGTTGGCTAGAAGTTTTAGGATGCGGAATGGTTGACCCTAATGTATTAGAAAACTGTGGTATTGACTCCAAACGCTACTCAGGATTTGCATTTGGAATGGGAGTAGAACGAATAGCAATGCTCAAATATCAAATAAAAGACCTAAGACTATACTTCGAAAACGATTTACGCTTCTTAAAACAATTTGATAAAGCATATTAACAAAGGCCGGGATAATCCCGGCCTTTTATTATAAAGAGAATTAGGCTATACTTGCAACCTATTTTTACAATTAGTAATTTTGAAGTATATTTCGCAATAATTAGAAACATTAAGTAATGAAAAAACCCTTAAAGGAGTTGCCCACTTGCATGAATTGTAGTGTGGCCGATTCTAATATATTTAAGAGTTTAAGCAAAGAGGAACGTGAACTTCTTAACCAAGAAAAGAACTGTAACTCTTACTTAAAAGGGGACATTATTTATCACGAAGGTAATAGAATATCCGGTTGTTACTGCGTAAATAAAGGAATATTAAAGATATACAAAACCGGAATTGAAGGAAAAGAGCAAATAATAGCGTTCGCACAAAAAGGCGATATTATAGGATATCGATCTATTCTTAGCGGCGAACCAGCATGTACAACCGCTCAAGTAATTGATGATGCGTTGCTATGCTACATCCCATCCGACATATTGCTAAGTTTAGTAAAAAGTAACTCATCATTTTCGCTTGATCTGATGCAACTTACATGCAAAGAACTTAATCAAGCTAATGCCTACATTAAAGATATAGCACAAAAAACAGTAAGAGAGCGACTTGCAGAAATTTTACTAATGCTCAAAAATACATTTGGTGAAGATGCTGAAGGATACCTACAAATAATTCTTACCAGAGAAGACTTAGCAAACATAGTAGGAACGGCAACAGAATCAGTAATTCGCTTACTATCTGAATTCAAATCGGATAACTTAATAGAACTTTCGAATAAAAAGATAAAAATTATCAACAAGAACGCACTCAAAAAGTTATCATACGATCTTTAACCAAATAGTGTTGGCTGCTCTCCTAATTTACTGATTCCAAGGTGTTCATAAGCCAATGAAGTAACTTCTCTTCCACGAGGAGTTCGCATTAGGAAACCCTCCTTTATCAAAAATGGTTCGTAAACCTCCTCAATAGTTCCTGGATCTTCTCCAACTGCGGTTGCAATTGTATTTACGCCAACAGGACCACCCTTAAACTTACCTATAATCGTATTTAAAATACGATTATCCATATCATCCAAACCTCGCTTATCAATAACAAGCGCATCAAGGGCATATTTGGTGATTTCGAGGTCAATTCTTCCATTTCCTTTCACCTGAGCAAAGTCTCTAACCCTCCTAAGTAATGCATTCGAAATACGAGGTGTTCCCCTACTCCTTAATGCAATCTCCAAAGAGGCACTTTCATCAATAGCAATATTTAAGATATCAGCTGATCGCGAAATAATACCTTGAAGAACTTTATGATCGTAATACTCTAAATGACACTTTATTCCAAAACGAGCACGCAAAGGACTAGTTAATAAACCACTACGAGTAGTCGCCCCTACTAAAGTAAATGGATTTAAAGTTAATTGGATACTTCTTGCACTTGGACCTTTATCTAACATAAGGTCGATACAAAAATCTTCCATTGCAGAGTATAGATATTCCTCTACAACAGAACTTAACCTATGTATTTCATCAATAAATAAAACATCACCAGGTTCTAAATTAGTTAATAATCCTGCCAAATCACCTGCTTTATCAAGAACAGGTCCACTGGTAATCTTTAAATTACTGCCCATCTCATTTGCAATAATATGAGCCAGAGTAGTTTTTCCAAGTCCAGGAGGACCGTGTAACAAAACATGATCGAGAGCCTCTCCACGTAATTTCGCCGCTTTTACAAATATTTTTAAATTCTCTATAATAGCACCTTGACCACTAAACTGGGAAAAATCATTGGGACGAATTCTCTTCTCAATATCACCATCAGGTTCATTGAACTGTCCTAAAGGTCTATTTTCTTCTCTCTGTTTAGCCATATTATAATCGCTCTATCTTATAACCATTAATCTTATAAACCTCCCCTGCACGATACTGAACAGTAATCTTCAAAAATCCCTCATCATCATACTTTCTCCATGTATCAACAGGATACCCACTTGAAAAAAACTGTTCTTCATAAACTTTCCCATTCTCAAAATAAAACAGGTGTTTTCCATCAGCAATTCCTTGATTAAATGAACCTTTGAAGTAAACATTCCCGTTACTATAGTAGGAAAACCAAATTCCATCACGTGTATCATTCACATAATTTCCAACTTCGGTAAGTTTACCATCACGAATCTTCCACAAACCTTCCTTTAAACCTGTAATGTAGTTTCCAACAGCAATAGTATCGCCAGTATTTGAAAGTTCAAAGTATAAACCATCCCTTAAGCCACCTAAATACTCTTCACTTTTAAGCAAATTTCCCTCTATATCAAACCATTCCCAAGTTCCAGTAAAATTATTCTTCCTATAATTTCCCCGTTGCTCAACTTTACCATTTTTAAAGTAATATGTCCAAACCCCTGTTTTCTGCGAAATATTATAAGAACCTTTCGCCCTTACCATTCTTGTTCCAGAATAATACTCAACCCACTCCCCTATCTTCAAACCCTCCTTATCAACATTTCCTTTAGAAATAGCATAACCAACCTCATCATAAACTAAGCAAGAATCAACATTACCATTTGTGAAAAAATAATGCGTTCCAACAGGAGTCTGTCCCAAATAAGTACCCCTTCTCTTCAGAACACCTAATGAATCTGTAAATTCTCTTAATACCATCTCGTCAAGAGTAACAGAATCTTTAACAATCTCATCATTCTTATATAGAACAGCAGAAAGTAATACACCTTTATCGGAGAAGTGTTTTAAATAACCATTTAACTTACCATTAACAAAAGTTCTTTCAAAAGAGACTTTTCCATTAGGATAAAACTCTTTCCATACGCCATACTTTAAACCAGCCCTATCGTATCGATTAATCTCCTCATAGTAAATAGTACGGCCTCTTACATACTCCCTAATAGCGACAATAACACTATCCTTATTAAACTCCTTCTCGATACCCTCCTTTTTACCATCAACATAAATTGATATACTTTGCAAAAAACCATCCTCAGAATAGTAGTAAGACACACCTTCACGCCGATCAGAAATATAGAGTTCCTTAGAAATAAGAAGCGACTTATTACTACCCTTTCCAATAGATGTGCTATACTTTAGATAATATCCATTCTTTTTACCGTCGAAATAATTTATTTCCGATTCTATATTTCCAATTTTATCATAAAATCTCCAAGTAGAGTCTAAATGCTTATTACGCCATAACCCCTCTGACTTTATAATACCATTTACATAATATGTTTTCCAATAACCATCGGGAGAACCATTGAAAAATCTTCCTTCACTACTAGTAATACCATTGGGATAGGTAAACTTTTTATAACCGTTGCTAGCATCCTGGCAAAACCCTACTATGTTTAGTAGAACAGGAAAAACAGATAAAAGAAGATATCTCATAGAAAAATTAAAGTCCTAATTTACTGGAAATTTCCAACATCCTAATTATTGATTTTTTAGCATCAGCAATAAGAACAGGATCAAGGTTTACTTCAGGAATCTCATACTTCAATGTTAAATATATCTTTTTCAATGTAATAAGTTTCATAAAAACACAATCGTTGCAACCACAAGAAGAATCGAGAGGCGGAGCCGGAATGAAAATCTTACTAGGATATCGTTTTTGCATTTGATGTAGTATTCCCGATTCAGTAGCAACTATATACTCATTTGCGGAATCAGTTCCGGCAAACTTTAACAACTCAGCAGTGCTTCCAATAAAATCAGCAACGATTAAAATAGGTCTTTTGCATTCAGGATGTGCAAGAAGTTTAGCTTTTGGAAATTCGCTCTTAAGATCCATAATACGCTCCAATGAAAACTCCTCATGAACATGGCAAGCGCCATCCCAAATTTTCATTTCACGTCCAGTAATACTTTGTATATAGTTTCCTAAATTGCGATCAGGACCGAAAATAATTTTTTCGTCAAGAGGAAGACTATTAACAATTTGAACAGCATTGCTTGAGGTGCACACAATATCACTAAGTGCTTTAATATCAGCAGAAGTGTTTACATAAGAAATAACTGTATGGCCGGGATTTTCTTCGATAAAACGTTTGAATGCATCAACAGGCACAGAATCGGCCAAAGAACAACCTGCAGTTAAATCAGGAATTAATACTTTCTTTTCAGGAGCCAGAATTTTAGCCGTCTCAGCCATAAAATGAACCCCTGCAAAGAGAATAATATCAGCTTTCGTAGCTGCAGCTTGCTGTGAAAGACCTAGAGAATCGCCAACATAATCGGCAATATCTTGAATTTCACCTAACTGATAATAGTGAGCTAAGATTACTGCATTTTTTTCCTTTTTTAACCTACAAATTTCTTCAACTAAGTTGAGACTTGGGTCAACAGGAAGATTTACGAAACCGTTTGTTAACAAATTCATATTATATATTTTATTTTTTCTTTTTTAAAGATTAAGATATGATGGTAATGTTAGGCTGTTAGCTTGGTTGAAAAAAAAGATAATTTCCTCTTGCAAAATTGAGCATTAAAAATCAAAAAACATAGTATTAACAACCATTATAGTGCAATTGTGTTTAGTGTATAGAGGGTTATGAATGTTTTTAACAACTGTTAATAACTTCAACTGTTAAAAAAAGATGATGTATATCACTTAATTTTTTCTGTTAATAGCCTGTTCACTTATCAACAATAAGTTCTTATAGTTTTTTCTTGACTCGTGTTTACTAATTCTGCTTAGGCTAAAATAGAATACAAGTCAATAGCAAGCGTTCAAAAAGTACCGATAAAACACCAACAATTTATCAACAGTTTTGGAGGTGTCATTAACACATTTTGGTATGAGAAAATAGATTGTTAATAACTCTAAGGTTAATTCTCTTTTCTGTAATTCTAGTTGTAGCAAAGCTTCTTCGGGAAACAATTGTTAAATTTGTTGGCTGAAGTTGAGCCGTAAGAGCATATCTGATAGAAATAGTCTGAAAACAAATATCATTTATATATGAAAGCGTATAAGTTGGGAATTGCCTGCGATCATGCCGGTTACGAGATGAAGGTTGAGTTAATTAAGTATTTAACCGAGAAGGGGTGCAGTATAGTTGATTTTGGAGCGAATTCCTCATCAAGCGTTGATTACCCTGATTATGCACATCCGTTGGCCGCTGCAGTTGAGGGTGGCGCGGTTGATTTTGGTATTTCCATTTGTGGTAGTGGAAATGGGATTAACATGACTATGAACAAACATCAAGGAGTTCGATCTGCTTTGTGCTGGACTCCCGAAATTGCGGAGTTGGCCCGTCTGCACAACGATGCAAATGCATGTTCGTTGCCAGCGCGCTTCATCTCAATGGATACGGCAAAAGCGATTGTCGATCTTTTCTTAACAACCACATTTGAAGGCGGACGCCACCAATGCCGTGTTGATAAGATTTCGGTAAAGTAAATTAGAGCTTTTCCTCAGTGAGGCGATGGATTGCCGGATAGCTTGCCAGTGCAGCAATTATACCAATAATGTTGCCTACAATATCGAGAATCTCAAAAGATCGATGTGTGAAAATGAACAGCTGCATTAATTCTATTAAGATTCCATAGCCAAGAGCAATGGCCGAACCATATATAAAGGTTCTAGCTTTGTAGTAATGGTTTGAATAGTATTGTGAAAAGGCAGAGTATAGGAAGATTGCAAAAATGAAGTAAAGAACAAGATGCACCATCTTGTCGAGGTATGGGATAATTACAATGTTAAAGCTATCGAGTTCATCGCCGGGAATGCCGCAAATGATAAGGATAAATGCACCCCACAGGTATGTTTTCCAGAAGTATTTGAACATTGTCGTTATGGTTTTAAGTGCATGAATATATAAACTTTTTGAATACTAAGCTCCTTTAATGGCAGGTATATACATTCATATCCCCTTTTGCCGGCAAAAATGTCTCTACTGCGACTTTTACGCCGTTGCTTCGCAATCTAAAAGGCCGCAGTTGGTCGATTCAATTATTGAGGAGATTGATTATCAAAAGGAATTTATCAATGTTTTACCTGTTAATACAATCTATTTTGGAGGAGGAACTCCATCGACTCTCACAAGAGATGAGTTAAGCCGGATTCTATCGAAGCTATACTCTCTCTTTAATATCAACGATACAGCAGAAATTACCTTGGAGGCCAATCCGGAAGACCTTACCCCTGATTATCTTGCTTCTTTAAGGTCCGTCGGTGTTAATCGGCTTAGTGTTGGTATACAGTCGTTTGTTGACGAGCATTTGTTGTATTTTGGACGAAGGCATACGGCAAAAGATGCAAAAGAAGCAATTACTAATGCACGAAGTGCCGGATTTTTGAACATTTCAGCCGATTTAATTTATGGTTTTCCTGGGTTGACAACAGAGCAGTGGAAAAATAACGTCGAAACGATGGTTAGCCTTCAGGTCGATCATATTTCGTCCTACCAGCTAATGGTTGAGCAGGGTTCTGTTTTTTTTAAACGACAACAAATCGGAAAATTTACACCTGTCGACGACGACGAAAGTGCAGAGAACTATCGCATATTAACCACCACTTTACGTGAAAATGGATACGACCATTACGAACTTTCTAACTTTTGTAAGCCCGGCTTATTTTCGCACCACAACTCATCGTATTGGTTTGGTGAACCTTATTTGGGGCTGGGGCCTTCGGCCCATTCATTTAATGGTGTAAGCAGACAATGGAATGTTTCCAGTATCGATAAGTATTGCCATGCCATAAAAGATAAAGGTGTCTGGTGGGAAGAGGAAATTTTAACGGAGAGAGATAGGTATAATGAATTAATTATTACCCGTTTGAGAACAAAACGCGGATTGCAGAACGAAGAAGTGGCTACACTCTCAGATTCGAGACAAGAGCAGTTTAGGCGTGCAGCGGAAAAGATGGAGTCTAAGGGCCAATTGAGCAGAATACAGACAGGCTGGATTATTCCGGAGAATGTTTGGCTCGTTTCCGATGGAATAATTTCGGAATTAATCGAGATATAAAAAAAGGCGCCCTAGGGCGCCTTTCTTTTACATTTTACTTTTCATTTTTTTAATCTTTCGTGCCCAAGAGCGTTTTTTGGCTTTAACTTCCCTAACGTAGATTATAAAATACATAGCAGGAATAAGAACCAACGTGAGGAACGTTGCAAAGGTTAATCCGAATACAATAGTCCACGCCAACGGCCCGAAGAACATTACGTTGTCGCCACCAAAGTGGATATTTGGCGAAAACGATGCAAATAGGCCAACAAAGTCGATATTGAAACCGACGGCAAGTGGAATAAGACCAAGAACAGTTGCAGCAGCAGTAAGTATAACCGGAATAATTCTGGTTTTACCTGCCTCAATAATTGCATTGCGCGTTTTTAATCCTTCCGATTTAAGCACATCGGTGAATTCCACAAGAAGGATACCATTACGAACCACAATACCCGCAAGTGCAACGATTCCGAGCCCAGTCATGATAACAGAAATGTCCATTCCAAATATCACATAACCAAGTAGAACACCAATAATACTGAAGACAACTTCCGAAATAATTATTAGCATTTTGCTGAAAGAACCGAACTGGTTAACTAGGATAAAAAGAATCAAGAAGAGTGCGAAAAGCATTGCTTTCAAAAGAAATACCATGGTTTCGGCTTGATCTTCTTGTTCTCCGGTCATTTTTATTTCAATAGAGGAACTTTTAGCAAAGTTTGGTAAAGCCTTTGCTATTTTGGCATTTATTTCATTCGCCGTGTATCCAGTTAAAACATTAGACGATAGAGTTATAACTCGTTTTAGATTTAATCTGTTGATTTGACCATAGCTATTCTGATACTCAATTTTTGCTACAGCCGAAAGAGGTATTTGGCGAAGTACTCCTGAGTTCATATCGCGGTATGTAATGCTAAGGTTTATTAGCTGCTCAACATCCTTACGTTGATAATCTACATAGCGGAGCATAATTGGGTATTGATCTTCGCCCTCACGATACTTAGATGCTTCTGTGCCAAGAAGCGCCGTTCTGATTTGGCCCCCAACCATTCCTGCTGAAATACCTTCGAGATTAGCCCTTTCGCGATCGATAGTTATGAGCAACTCCGGCTTTGACGCAGCAAAGTCTGACTTTATCTCTTCAATACCATCGATGTTAAGTGAATCAATATAGCGCTTCAAATTATTGGTAGTTTCAACCAGTAAATCAAGATTTTCGCCCGAAACCTCTATGTTGATTGGCTTTCCAACCGGAGGACCGTTTTGGTTTTTATCAACAGCAATTTCAGCCCCAGGTATATCTTTTACCACACTTCTAATTTTTGTAAGGTAGTCAGATGTATTAACCCCAAGACGCTTTTGGAACTCAACAAAGTTTAGCGATACTTTGGCCAGATGTGACGATTTGGTAGAGTTGTCAAATTCATTTTCGGATGCGCCAAATGCAACGTTGGTAATAATTGATTCAACCACTGGGTTGTCATCACCAACTACGTCTTTGATTTTATGCTCAATAACCTTAGCAACCGAATCGGTTACCGATATTTGAGTTCCAATTGGCATTTTAACGTATGCAATAACATTGTTTGGTTGATTGTCCGGGAAGAACAAAACCTTTGGCGGGAATATATTGGTAATGACCATCGTTACGAAGAATAGTATTATCATTCCCAGTAACAAGTAGTAAGGACGGCGTTTTTTCAATACCCAAACCAACAACATCTCGTAACGGCGCATCAAGGCAGGAATGAATTGGTGCTGAAACTTACGAAGCACCTTATAACCAAAGGTATTATGCAGATACGTAGAAATGGCTATGAAAATTAGCAGGTTAGCAACGGCACTCCATCCAATTAAGTAGAATGGGATGGCTGCAACTGCAATGCCGGCGCAGATGTAGTAAAGTTTTGGTAGCGGTGTGGGCCTCTCCTCTTCGTCGTGTTTCATGAAATCAACGGCGAATACTGGATTGAATATGTAGGCAACAACAAGAGAGGCGAACAGTGTAAGAATAAGGGTAACCGGAATAAAATACATGAATTTACCAACAATTCCGGGCCAAAAAGCAAGCGGAAAGAATGGGGCAAGTGTGGTTAGCGTTCCGGAAAGAATGGGAACAAACACCTCTCCTGCCGCAAATTTTGAGGCAGTTTTAATATCCATGCGTTTTTTCATGAAAATGCGGTGAGTGTTTTCGATAACCACAATGGCATCGTCCACAACAATTCCAAGAGCAAAGATGAATGCAAACATCACCAACATGTTCATTGTAAACCCAATGTATGGCATTACAATGTATGCCAGTGCCATTGAAAGCGGAATTGATAGACCAACAAACAGGGAGTTCATGATTCCCATAAAGAACATGAGAACAATGGTTACCAGAATAAAACCAATAATGATGGTATTATTGAGGTCGGTAAGGGTGGTTCTTGTATACTTTGATTGGTCGCCGGATATTTCTACTTTCAGCTCCTTTGGAAGCGAGTTGGCCTCCATATCTTGAATGATCTCCTTAATGTTGTCGGAGGCATCAAGAAGGTTTTGGCCGCTTTTCTTAATGATATTAAGCGTTATAACGTTATTTCCGTCGAAACGCGCAAAACTCTCTTGCTCTTTGAAGTGATCTTTAACAACAGCAATGTCTTTAAGTTTGACTAATGCGCCGCTGGAGGTTCCAACAATCAGGTTCTTAACATCCTCTATCGATTTGAATTCGCCAATCACACGCACCGAACGGCTCATTCCCTGAAGGTCAATGTTACCTCCGGAAACGGTCATGTTGTCGTATTTTATTGCACTTTCTATCTGGCTGAAGGTGAGGCTTGCTGCTTGCATCTTATACATATCAAGGTTGATCTGTATTTCTCTATCGAGCGCACCAACAATATCTACACGAGTAATTTCCTTTAATCCTTCAATTCTGTCCTGAAGGTCATCGGCATGTTTTTTAATAATGTCAAGAGGAAGGTCGCCAGACATATTTAGGTACATAATTGGAAATTCAGAGAAGTCAACTTCCTGTACCATTGGATCCTGATCAAGGTCTGTAGGTAAATCCCTTTTCGATTTATCTACAGCATCCTTAACTTTCTGCTTTGCATCAGCAACATCTACATCGGTATTAAATTCCACAACAATTGCAGAAAAGTCTTGAACCGAGCGAGAAGTTACCTTTTTAACCCCGTTGATACCCTTGATGTTTTTTTCGATGGGTCGCGTAACAAGGTTCTCCATATCCGAAGGAGATGTTCCAGGATAAATTGTATTAACTACAACCGTTGGTATTACAATCTCCGGAAATTGCTCTTTAGGGATTGTATTATAGTTGAATAGGCCGAATATTGCAATGATAAAAACGAGCACATAAATGCTTAGTTTATTATCAATGGCCCAGCTCGTGGGTTTGAATTCTTTAAACTTATTTTCCATTTTTTGTAAGCGTTTAAAGTGCCAATGTGGTATTATAGCTTAATTTTTGTGCCCTCTACCAACTCTTGGTAGCCCACAGTAATAACTTTATCGCCAGGTTTAAGCCCGCCGGTAACTTCTGCTAGTCCGTTGTTTGACAAACCAAGCGTTATTTTTTGCTTTGACGCAACCATTTGGTTACCCTCTTCTTTTGCAACATAAACATAGGTGCCGGTACCGTCTGTTTGAATCACATTTTGTGATAATACAATGGCTTTATCGTTTCGGTAATCGTTTATATTTAGAATAGCAACCATATTGGCCTTAAGGTTCATTGAGTTTGCCAAAAGGCTTGCCTCAATGGTGAATGTGCGGTTGGTCGCATTGATATACTTACTTACAAAATCAATTTGTGAGTTTAGGTTGGTGTTAATGTCTGGGAAGGTGATTGTTGCCCTATCTCCTTTAGAAACTTTTGAAATATAGGCTTCTGAAATTTCTGCCTTCACTTTAAGTTGACCAAAGGAAACTACTCTATATGCAACAAGACGTGGATCGGGACTAACAAGTGCACCAACGCGAACATTACACTCTTCAATAGTACCGGCAACAGGTGCCTTGATTTTGAACTTATCTATCTGGTCCTTGGTTGAAGCAATTTGTTGCTCAAGCGACTCTTTTGTTGTTTTAGCTTGAAGGAATTGAACTTCGCTTCCAACCTTTTGATCCCAAAGACGCTTTTGCTTATTGAACATGTCTAAAGCAAATGTGTATTGAGTTTCGAGGCTCTGCAGTTGCTTGATATATTGAGCATCGTCCAGCTGGGCTAATACTTGACCTTTTTTTACGGTGTGTCCGACATCGGCATATTTAGCAATTACAGTGCCCGGTACTTCAGCAAAAACAGCTGCATTTTGATCGCCATCAAGGTGTCCATAAACCTTAATATTATGAACAAATGGCTTGTATTGCATCGCCTCTACCTTAACAAGGATAGATTTGTTGAGCCTTAGAGAATCCGGCGTTTCGTCCAAAATTTCCTTTTCCAGCTGCTCAATAGATAAGTTAATTTTGTCTCGTTGACCTTTAAGCTTGGTTAGCTGATCTTGTTTGCTGGGAGAGCAAGCAAAGAGAAATACGGTTAGGGCAATTGCCACAGCGTTTGTTTTCATATTTTAATTTTTTTGAATTTTCGGATTAGTTTTGAACCGATGTAAGCTTGTCGAGCGAAACTTTTGCGTTTAGTAGTTCGGAAAGTGCAGAAAAATACTTGCTTTGTGTATCTAGCAGCTGTGTTTCTGCTTGATGTAAGTCCGTACTGGAAGCCACTCCCTCCTTATACTTAACCATGGTTTGGTCAAAAATCTTCTTTGATAACGTTAAGTTTTCCTTGTGTGTTAAGTAGCTGGAATATGACGATGCAAAGGTGTTTTTTGATTGCTCAAATTGTAGATTGAGTCCTCGTTCCACGCTCAACCGGTTATTCTTGGTCTTCTCATACTCCTTTTTAGCCTGAGAGAGTTGCGATAAGCGCGATCCACTTGTAAATATTGGAAGCGAGAGGGTGATGCCGGCAACATCCTTTGGTTGGAAGTTAAAGGCGGCTGCTTTTAGTTGCTCTTGGTGACGATAAAAACCGGAGATTGTTGGTAAGAACATGGTTTTGTATCGGTCTACATTAAGTTTCTGGAGTTTCTCGGCAACCTTTACAACGTTGTAATCGGCATTGTTCTCAAGAGTGAGGGAAAGATCGAGATAGCGGGTAAACTCAGTAGAGCTAACAATGTCGTTTAGGTTATCAGTTAAAGTTACTGGAACGGAAAGATCGTAGCCGAGTTGGAACAGGAGAAGTTTTTTTGCTAAGGCAGCCTGGCGCTCAAGGTTTGATACCGCATTGTCGATGGTGGCCTTCAAAATTCGCACCTGATCTACGTTTATCTCTTCAACAATTCCTTCTTTGCCCAAAGCAATAACATCAGACAGCGTATTGTTGGTTACCACCTGCGTCTCTTTTAAAATTCGCACGTTTTCGTCAACAACCAAGGCAAGGTAGTAACTTTGAGAAACGGATTCTCTTATATCGTTTTCTGACTTAATCAGATTCCGCTCCGACACCTCCTTATATACCTGTGCTGCACGCAATCCAACGATGTATTCACCGCTGAAAATTAGCTGCGAAACGGTAATGTCCCATGTAGTATTATCTGCCGTTCCTAGTTTAATGGGTTGTCCTCCAAAATCAGCAGTTGGTACGTTAAAAGTATGTTGGTAGTTTGCCGTACCATTTACCTGAGGTAAACCTATAGCGGTGGTCTTCCAAATTTTCTTTTTTGTAATTTGAAGATCAAGTTGACTGCTTTTTACTGAAAGGTTGTTCTTTACCGCATACTCTACTGCACTTTTCAGTGAG
>JACCEE010231817.1_pt1 | contig 17509 bp, 14 predicted proteins | sample 7449931 | NCBI WGS metagenome assembly JACCEE01 (sample SAMN15323457, study PRJNA562643) | freshwater metagenome | isolation source: river surface water | place: USA:Blue River Watershed | collected 2017-08-19 | reverse complement strand
ACACGACCCGGTGGTAAGTTTCAATGGAAAGGGCTGGCCGATGAAATTGCAGTTGGAACCGGTGCCGGACTCCGTTACGATCTTTCTTTCCTTGTAATTAGGGTGGATTGCGGAGTGGCTTTGCACTTGCCTTATACTACTTCACGCAAAGGATATTATAACATTCCGAAGTTCAAAGACGGACTGGGCTGGCACTTGGCTATAGGCTATCCGTTTTAATTAAATACGTTATATTAGAAAGAAATGAATCATAATTTGACCCGCGTAGAAGGTAAATTTTGTATTTTTGCAAGCAGTTACAAACCGTACTATTAATCTTTAATATTCAGGTACATATGAAACCAACTTTATTTGTGTTGGCTGCTGGTATGGGCAGCCGTTATGGGGGACTCAAACAGCTTGACGGACTAGGTCCTAATGGTGAAACCATTATGGATTATTCTATTTTCGACGCTATTCGCGGCGGATTTGGTAAAGTAGTTTTTGTTATTCGTAAAGACTTTGAACAAGATTTTAGAGATAAGATCTTAAGCAAATATGAAAATCACATCCCGGTAGAATTGGTGTTTCAATCACTCGATTCATTGCCGGCAGGCTTCACTTGCCCGGCCGACCGTGTGAAACCTTGGGGTACCAATCATGCCGTACTGATGGGTAAAGAGGTTATTAATGAACCGTTTGCCGTTATCAATGCCGACGACTTTTATGGTCGCGACAGTTTTGCTGTATTGGGAAAAGAATTATCAGCAATGACCGGCAAAAAGAATGATTACTGCATGGTGGGCTATCGTGTAGGTAATACATTGTCGGAAAGTGGTTCTGTGGCACGTGGGGTATGCGAAACAAATGCGGAAGGCTATCTTACAACGGTTGTTGAACGTACTGCTATTGAGCGTATCGATGGAAAAGTTTCTTTTACTGATGAGAATGGTCAATTGGTGTCGATTGCAGACAACACACCGGTCTCTATGAATATGTGGGGATTTACTCCTGATTATTTTCAGTATTCAGAAGATTATTTCGTTGAATTCCTCAAAGAGAACATGAGTAATCTGAAAGCTGAATACTTTATTCCGCTGATGGTCAACAAGCTGATTAATGAAAATACAGCCCGCGTGAAAGTGTTGGATACTACATCTAAATGGTTCGGCGTGACTTATGCTGAAGATCGCCAGGGCGTAGTTGATAAGATTCAAGCTTTGGTCGATGCGGGTGAATACCCTGCCAAACTGTTCTAAATAGGCATATTGATTTCACAAAGAATTTGTTGAGGCTGCTTCACATAGAGGCAGCCTCTTTCTATATAATAAGGTGTAGTTGCTTTGAAATTTGTTTTTTGATTGGTGACTCAGGCTTTATAGATGCTTGATAGTTAAATAAATATTCAAGAATTCATTATCTTTGCCGTTCGTACAAAAAGGATAAATGAATGATTTCAGTTGAAGGTTTAAAAGTAGAATTTAACGCCACTCCGCTATTTGAAGACGTTACCTATGTTATAAATAAGAAAGATAGAATTGCATTAGTCGGCAAAAATGGTGCCGGTAAGTCGACTATGCTTAAAATATTAGCAGGTTTACAACAACCTACTTCCGGTGTTGTAGCTTTGCCTAAAGACACGACTATTGGATACTTACCCCAGGTCATGGTACTTGCCGATAAAAATACGGTGATGCAAGAAGCTGAGAAAGCTTTCGAACATATTTTTGATATGCAGAAAGAGCTCGAGCGCATGAATCAGGAGCTGGCTGAACGTACCGACTATGAATCAGAAGATTACCATAAACTCATTGACCGGTTTACACATGAGAATGAACGCTTCTTGATGATGGGCGGCACCAATTTCCATGCAGAAATAGAACGGACTCTAGTGGGTTTGGGATTTAAAAGAGAAGACTTTGATCGTCCCACTTCCGAATTTAGTGGCGGTTGGCGTATGCGTATTGAATTAGCTAAATTATTGCTTCGCCAGCCCGACGTTTTGTTATTGGATGAGCCGACCAACCATTTGGATATAGAATCAATTCAGTGGTTGGAGACATTTCTTTCTACCCGTGCCAATGCGGTTGTGCTGGTGAGTCACGACCGGGCCTTTATTAATAATGTGACGACTCGTACCATTGAGATTTCGTGCGGACACATTTATGATTATAAAGTGTCTTATGATCAATATGTTATTCTACGTAAGGAGCGTCGCGAGCAACAACTGCGTGCGTACGAAAACCAACAAAAACAAATACAGGATACGGAAGATTTCATTGAGCGCTTCCGTTATAAGGCTACGAAGGCTGTGCAGGTGCAAAGCCGCATCAAGCAACTGGAGAAGATAGAGCGAATTGAAGTGGATGAAGAGGATAATTCGGCTTTGCGTCTCAAATTCCCTCCTGCTTCGCGTTCAGGAAGCTATCCGATTATCTGCGAAGATGTACAGAAGAAGTATGGCAATCATGTTGTTTTCCACGATGTCAATCTTACCATCAATAGGGGCGATAAGGTGGCCTTTGTCGGTAAAAATGGTGAAGGAAAATCGACCTTGGTGAAGTGCATTATGAATGAGATTGATTTCGATGGCAAATTAGTCATCGGACACAATGTTCAAATAGGCTACTTTGCACAAAATCAGGCACAAATGCTTGAAGGTGAACTTACTGTGTTCGATACGATAGACCGTGTCGCTGTGGGTGATATTCGTAATAAAATTCGCGATATACTCGGTGCTTTCATGTTTGGAGGTGAAGCCTCTGATAAGAAAGTAAAGGTATTGTCGGGTGGCGAACGTAGCCGATTGGCTATGATTAAGTTACTTTTACAGCCGGTGAATCTGTTGATACTTGACGAGCCGACCAACCATTTGGATATGCGTTCCAAGGATGTATTGAAAGAAGCAATTCGTGAATTTGAGGGGACGGTAATTTTAGTTAGCCATGACCGTGACTTTTTAGATGGACTGGCGACTAAAGTATATGAGTTCGGTAGCGGATTGGTAAAAGAACATCTGGGAGGAATCTATGAATTCCTGCAAAGGAAAAAATTGGAAGACTTGAATGAACTTCAGAAAAGTATTCCTTCCGGAGGTAGTGCAACTTCAACAATTGCAGATTCACAAGGTGTTGTTTCCGATAATAAACTTTCTTATGAGGCACAAAAAGAGCTGAATAAGAAGATAAAGAAAATGGAGAAGCAAGTTGCTGATTGCGAGAAAGCAATTGAAGAACTGGAATCAGCTATAGCGATTGTTGAAACTAAAATGGGCACTGTAGAAGGAGCATCGGATATGTCTCTTTATGAGCAGCATCAAAAACTGAAAATGCAACTTGATAGAACAGTTGAGGAGTGGGAACAATCTTCAATCGAACTGGATGAAATAAAAACAAATGGATGATTAAAAACGTTTTTTTGATTATCTATAGATATAAACCCCTATTTATTAACTAAACAGATTTGAGTCTCTTGAAGGCTCGGTATGTATATTGTTATTTTATGATGAAAGTGAGAAATTATTTACCAATTTTGGCGCTGTGCCTGATGGGCACAAGCTGTGGTAGCAATAAAGATGCTACACTATCCTCGGGTATTGATGTGGCAAACTTGGATACAACTGCTGTTCCCGGAACAAGTTTCTATCAGTTTGCTAATGGTGGTTGGATGCAGAAACATCCTCTAACAAATGAGTATTCACGCTTTGGCTCTTTCGATATGTTGGCCGAAAACAATCGTAAGCAGTTACGTGAATTAATAGAAGAACTGGCAGCTGCAAAGCATGAAAAAGGTAGCGTAGCGCAAAAAGTAGGTGATTTATATAATATAGCACTAGATAGTGTGAAATTAAATAAGGAGGGAGCAGCACCTATTAAGGCTGAGTTAGATAAGATTGCGTCGCTCAAAGACAAAGCTCAAATTGTCTCAATGATAGCAGAGATGCAACAAAAAGGTATGTTCCCTTATTTTGTCTTGTATGTCAGTGCCGATGATATGAATAGTACAGTTAATCTGGTACAAACATATCAAGGTGGTATCGGTATGGGTGAACGTGATTATTATCTGGAAAATGATGATAAAACAAAAGAGATACGCGAAAAGTATAAAGAACATGTTGCAAAGATGTTCCGCTTGGCAGGACGCGATGAAGCATCGGCTCAGAAAGCGGTTGAATCAGTAATGAATATTGAAACACGTTTGGCTAAAGCTGCACGTTCCAGAGTGGAACTTCGTAATCCGCGGGCAAATTATAATAAGAAAAGCATAGAGGCACTGAACAAGGAATATCCGGTACTCGGATGGAATACTCTTTTAAAGTCTGTAGGACTCTCGGCTGTTAAGGAAATTAATGTAGGACAGCCAAATGCAATGAAAGAGGTGAATGATGTGATCAATTCAGTATCAATGGATCAACAGATTGACTACTTGCAATGGAATGTGATCAATTCAGCTGCTTCTTATTTGAGTGATGATTTTGAACAACAGAACTTCGATTTCTTCGAGAAGACAATGTCTGGCAAACAAGAGCAGCAACCTCGTTGGAAACGTGCCGTAAGTACGGTAAACGGTTCGCTGGGAGAGGCTGTTGGACAAATGTATGTAGAAAAGTATTTTCCTGCTGCAGCCAAAGAGCGCATGGTAACTTTGGTGAGAAATTTGCAAACTTCTTTGGGCGAACGTATTAAGGGTCTTGAATGGATGAGTGAGGCTACTAAGGAAAAAGCGTTGGAAAAACTAGCTACTTTTCATGTGAAGATTGGTTATCCTGACAAATGGAAAGATTATTCTTCTTTAGAAGTGAAGAACGACTCTTATTGGGCTAATATTGAACGTGCCAGTGCATGGCAATATGCAGAAATGGTTGCAAAGGCAGGCAAACCTGTCGATAAGGATGAATGGCTGATGACTCCTCAAACTGTAAATGCCTATTATAACCCTACTACAAACGAAATATGTTTCCCTGCTGGTATATTGCAATATCCTTTCTTTGATATGAATGCAGATGATGCATTTAACTACGGAGCCATTGGGGTTGTTATTGGTCACGAAATGACACACGGCTTTGATGATCAGGGACGCCAGTACGATAAGGATGGAAACCTGAAGGATTGGTGGACTACCGAAGATGCCAAGAATTTTGAAAAAAGAGCTGCGGTTATGATTAACCATTTTGATAGTATTGAAGTAGCACCAGGAGTACATGCTAATGGTCAGTTTACCTTAGGTGAGAATATTGCCGATCATGGTGGTTTGCAGGTTTCTTTTCAAGCTTTTAAAAAGGCAACATCAGATAAGCCGCTGAATACCGTACAAGGCTTTACTCCTGAACAAAGATTCTTCTTAGCATATGCTAATGTTTGGGCTGGGAATATCCGTCCGGAAGAGATTCTGCGACTGACGAAAATTGATCCGCACTCGTTAGGGAAATGGCGTGTTGACGGAGCTCTTCCTCATATTGCTGCTTGGTATGATGCCTTTGGCGTAACCGAAAAAGATAAGTTGTTTTTGCCTGCTGAGCAACGAGCATCTATCTGGTAAGAATTTGCTTTTTCCACACAAATAGATTAAGCTCCGCTCCTCACACTGAGGAGCGGAGCTTTTTTAGTATTAATTTACACCTTATTTATAACGTTTGATGGAACATATTTTGTAACTTTGCACATCAATTACATAACTCTTAGTAAAATGTCTGGATTGAAGAAAATAAAAACCGCTCTTGTTTCAGTCTATCATAAAGAAGGATTAGACGAAATCATTACAAAGCTCCATGAAGACGGAGTTGAATTCCTCTCTACCGGAGGTACACGACAGTTTATTGAATCATTGGGTTACCCTTGTAAAGCTGTGGAAGACCTGACTTCTTATCCTTCAATCTTGGGGGGAAGAGTGAAAACACTTCATCCGAAAGTTTTCGGCGGTATTTTATGTCGTCGTGAACTGGAACAAGACAGACAACAAATAGAGGAATATGAAATCCCCGAAATAGATTTGGTTATTGTTGATTTGTATCCGTTTGAAGCAACAGTGGCTTCGGGGGCTGATGAGGCTACCGTCATAGAAAAGATTGATATCGGCGGGATTTCTTTGATTCGTGCTGCTGCTAAGAATTACAATGATGTGGTGATTGTTGCTTCACAATTGCAATATAAACCCTTGTTGGATATGTTGATGGAGCATGGTGCAACATCTTCGTTGGAAGAGCGCCGCTGGATGGCGAAAGAGGCTTTTGCTGTTTCTTCACATTACGATTCTGCTATTTTTAACTATTTTGATGGAGCAGAAAATTCTGCATTTCGTTGTTCTGCAAATGATCAAAAGGCTCTTCGCTATGGAGAAAATCCTCATCAGAAAGGTTTCTTCTACGGTAATCTGGATGCTATCTTTGATCAGATTCACGGAAAAGAAATTTCCTACAATAACTTGTTGGATATCAATGCAGCTGTTGAGTTGATTGATGAATTTGAAGATCTGACTTTTGCTGTATTGAAACATAATAATGCATGCGGTTTAGCTTCTCGACCCACTGTATTGGAGGCTTGGAAAGATGCGTTGGCAGGTGATCCCGTGTCGGCTTATGGTGGCGTATTGATTACCAATGCTGTTATTGATAGAGAAGCCGCGGCAGAAATAGATAAAATTTTCTTTGAAGTAATTATTGCGCCCGATTATGATGTCGATGCGCTTGAAATATTGGGCCAGAAAAAAAATAGAATTATTTTAGTCCGTAAAGAACAAAAATTGCCTAAGACTCAATTCCGTTCTTTGTTGAACGGGGTCTTGGTACAAGAAAGAGACTTAAATATAGAAACAACTGCCGATTTAAAGACAGTAACAAATACTATCCCTACAGAACAAGAAATTTCAGACATGCTTTTTGCCAATAAGATTGTAAAAAACAGTAAGTCGAATGCCATTGTTTTAGCAAAGGGAAAGCAATTGTTAGCTAGCGGAGTTGGACAAACTTCGCGTGTTGACGCATTGAAGCAGGCGATAGAGAAAGCGAAAGCTTTTGGATTTGAACTTGAAGGTGCTGTTATGGCATCTGATGCGTTTTTCCCTTTCCCCGATTGTGTTGAAATTGCACACAAGGAAGGTGTAAAGGCGGTAATTCAACCCGGTGGTTCAGTAAGAGACCAACAGACTTTTGATTATTGTAATGAACATGGTGTTGCAATGGTTACCACCGGTATTCGTCATTTTAAACACTAACAAAGAAAATAAAAATGGGATTATTCTCTTTTACTCAGGAAATAGCAATGGACCTTGGGACAGCCAATACAATTATTATCTCAAATGGTAAGATTGTAGTGGATGAACCTTCTGTTGTGGCTTTAGATCGCAGAACCGATAAAATGATTGCGGTTGGCGACAAAGCAAAGATGATGCATGAAAAAACCCACGAGAATATAAAAACAATCCGTCCTTTAAGAGATGGAGTTATTGCAGATTTTTATGCTTGTGAGCAAATGATGCGTGGATTAATAAAAATGGTTAATACCCGTAATCATCTATTTTCTCCTTCATTACGAATGGTGATAGGGGTTCCTTCGGGAAGTACTGAAGTTGAATTGCGTGCTGTACGTGATTCTGCTGAACATGCTGGTGGACGAGATGTGTATTTGCTTTTTGAACCCATGGCGGCAGCTATAGGAATTGGTATTGATGTGGAAGCGCCTGAAGGAAATATGATTGTTGATATAGGTGGTGGATCTACTGAAATTGCAGTTATTTCCTTGGGGGGTATTGTTTCTAATAACTCAATTCGCATAGCAGGTGATGACTTGACTGCGGATATCCAGGAATACATGAGCAGACAGCATAATGTGAAGGTTAGTGAGAGAATGGCCGAACGTATAAAAATAAATGTTGGAGCTGCTTTAACTGAGTTGGGTGATGACGCCCCAGAGGACTATATTGTACATGGGCCTAACCGTATTACGGCTTTGCCTATGGAGGTACCTGTATGTTATCAAGAGGTTGCTCATTGTCTTGAGAAATCTATTTCAAAAATAGAAACGGCCATTTTGAGTGCATTGGAGAAGACTCCGCCAGAACTTTATGCGGATATTGTTCATAACGGTATCTATTTAGCCGGTGGAGGCGCATTGTTAAGAGGTCTTGACAAACGATTAACTGATAAAATCAACATTCCTTTTCATATTGCAGAGGATCCTTTGCATGCAGTAGCAAAAGGAACAGGTGTTGCTTTAAAAAATGTGGATCGTTTTTCATTCTTGATGAGATAAATAAGGCTATTGATAGTGAAAATATGAACGTGCCAATGTATTACGGATGAATGTATCTGTTAATACATTGGCTCTTGACGTCTTAGTGTTATGCGGAATTTACTGAATTTTCTCATTAAATATAACTACTGGTTTGTGTTTCTTTTATTGGAGATAGCTAGTCTGGTTATGTTGTTTCGCTTTAATAATTATCAGCAAAGTGTCTATTTCACCTCTGCGAATGCGATATCAGGCAAGGTATATGCGATCTCGGGAGGGATTACGTCTTATTTTTACTTGAAATCGGCAAATGAAACTCTTCTTGAACGTAATACGATTCTAGAACGTCAACTCACTTTTCTGCGTAATGCATTGAAAGATAGAAATGTAGATTCTCTTGAAATTAATCGTTTAGCAGAACTAAGCAGTAATCAATATAAAACAATTCCGGCGCATGTTATTAACAATAGTTTGAATTTGGTTAATAACTATTTGACACTCGATAAAGGGAAATCAGATGGAATTTTACCTGAGATGGGGGTGATAGGAGAAGAAGGGGTTGTAGGTATTGTTTATATGGCGTCAGAACATTATTCGGTTGTGATTTCTGTGCTCAATAGTAAATCAAACATTAGTTGTAAGATAAAGAACAGTGACTACTTTGGCTATTTGAAGTGGGAGCATGGTGATTCTAGATACGCTTATCTGAAAGATCTTCCTCGACATGCAGAATTTAATTTGGGGGATACAATCATAACGAGTGGATATTCCACTGTCTTTCCCGAAGGGGTGATGGTAGGCACAGTTGATGATATGGCCGATTCTAATGATGGACTTTCTTATTTATTAAAAGTGAAGTTAGCCACTAATTTTGGTAAAATCAGTAACGTGAGGGTTATAACAGATGTTCAGAGGATAGAGCAGGAAGAACTTGAATTAAAAACAAAGGCGCAATGATAATAAATTATATATATCGAATATTATGGTTTGTGGGGTTGGTGCTTTTGCAGGTGCTCATACTCAATAACATTCATCTCGCAGGATACGCAACTCCTTTTCTTTATACTTACTTTATTTTGAAGTTCCCGTCTTCTGTTTCTCGTAATGAATTATTGTTATGGGCATTCTTTTTAGGCTTAATAATTGATGTCTTTTCAAATACGCCAGGTATTAATGCATCGGCTACTGTCTTGATGGCTTTTGTCAGGCCTCCTTTATTAACTCTGTTTACACCACGTGATAGCTTTGATAATATAGTTCCATCATTTAAAACGATAGGAAATTTCTCTTTTATAAAGTATTTATTAATTTGTTTGTTGATTCACCATGGAGCCTTGTTGACGATTGAATTCTTTTCTTTTGCAGATATAGGATCTCTAATATTGCGAATTGCGTCTAGTACGTTGCTAACGTTGAGTTGTATTTTGGCTTTTGAAGGGGTGAAGAAATAAAAATGGCAAAAGATTATCTTTTAGAAAAACGTAAGTTTGTAATTGGTGGCATAGCTGTATTTATTGTGCTAACCTATATTCTGCGACTTCTTGTTTTGCAGGTAATGACTGATGATTACAAGAAAAATGCAGATAGCAATGCGTTTCTTAAAAAGACTCAATATCCATCTAGAGGAGCTATCTACGACCGAAACGGTAAATTGTTGGTTTTTAATCAGCCAGCATATGATATAACTATTGTTCCTAACGAAATAACGCAGTTGGATACAACTGATCTGTGTAAGACTCTGAACATAACACCTGCATTTTTCTTGAAAAGGATGCTTGATATTCGTGATAGGAAGCAGAACCCAGGTTATTCTAAATATACACATCAGGTTTTTATGACTCAGCTATCGGCAGCGGAGTGTGGTGTGTTTCAAGAAAAACTATTTCGTTTTCCGGGATTTTATATACAGCGTAGAACCATTCGTCAATATGCATATAATGTTGCTGCACATGCTTTGGGAGATATTGGTGAGGTCTCAATGAGGGATATTGAAGAAGATGACTATTATGTGAGGGGGGATTATATAGGAAAACAAGGTGTTGAAAAATCATATGAAAAGTATTTAAGAGGAGAAAAAGGGGTTGAAATTCTTTTAAGAGATGCCCATGGTCGTATTCAAGGGCATTATAAAAACGGCATTTACGATAAAGTACCTATTCCAGGAAAGGATATAACGCTAAGTTTAGATGTGGAGCTGCAGACGTTAGGGGAGAAGCTGATGCATGGTAAAATGGGAAGTATAGTGGCTATTGAACCTGAAACGGGCGAGATTCTCTGTTTTGTATCTGCGCCTTCTTATGATCCTATGGCTATGGTAGGACGCCAACGAGGAAAAAATCATCTGGAGTTAGAGAAAGATCCTTTGAAACCATTGTTTAATCGGCCACTTATGGCTGCATACCCCCCCGGATCAACTTTTAAGACTGCTCAAGGAATGATTTTTTTGCAGGAGGGAATTGTAAATGAAAACACCACATTCCCATGTTATCATGGCTTTGTTGTACCTGGCTTGCGTGTTGGCTGTCATGCACATCCTTCGCCTATTCCTTTTATGCCAGCTCTATCTACTTCCTGTAATTCTTATTTTTGTTGGGGATTATATCGAATGATAGATAATAAAAAATACGGTTCTTCTGCTAAAGCGTTAACTGTTTGGAAAGATCATATGGTTTCTATGGGATTTGGATATAAGCTTGGGGTTGACTTACCTGGTGAGAAGCGCGGCTTAATTCCTAATGCACAATTCTATGATAAAATATATGGTAAAGGGAGATGGGGAGGACTGAGGATCATTCATACCTCTATCGGCCAAGGTGAGATATTGCTTACGCCTGTCCAAATGGCAAATTTGGCTGCAACAATAGCGAATAGGGGACATTTTATAACTCCTCATATTGTGAAAAAGATACAGCATGATCAATTAGACAGTTTGTATCGCTTCCCAAGATATACAACAATCTCGCCTCAATATTACGATTTAGTAGTAAAAGGAATGCGCGGAGCGGTTGTAGGAACGGCATATGGCGCAACATGTCGTGGAGCCAATTTACCTGACATTGAGGTGTGCGGCAAAACAGGAACAGCACAAAATAAAGGTAAGGACCACTCTATATTTATGGGATTTGCTCCGATGAATAAACCTAAAATAGCCATTGCCGTTTATGTGGAGAATGCTGGTTTTGGGGCTACATGGGCCGTTCCTATTGCTTCAGTGTTAATGGAGAAATATTTAAAAGGAACTCTTTCACCCGAACGTATGAAAACTGTTGATGAAATCAGTAACACTAATTTAATTCAGTATGGCTTCAAGGAGTATTAGTCTATGGAAATCAATTGATTGGGTTGCCATTATCATTTATCTTTTGTTGATTACTTGTGGATGGTTTAGTGTTTGTGGTGCGAGTTATGATTACGGCAATCCTGACTTCCTTGATTTCTCAACTCGTGCAGGTAAGCAACTTGTTTGGATTGTATGTTCTTTTGGTATAGGCTTTGTTTTGCTTATGCTTGAAGACAAGTTGTTTGATATGTTTTCTTATTTTATATATATAGGAATGCTGTTACTATTACTGGTAACTATATTCATTGCTCCAGATGTGAAAGGCTCCCGCTCATGGTTGCAATTAGGACCAGTTAGTTTGCAACCGGCTGAGTTCGCTAAGTTTGCAACTGCGCTTGCCTTGGCAAAATATATGAACTCATATTCGTTTAGTATAAATAAATTGAGGCATTTTGTAGGCTTGCTCGCTATCATTATGGTACCAATGATACTTATCATCATGCAGAGAGAAACAGGCTCAGCTTTGGTTTATTTGGCTTTCTTTCTTGTATTATATAGAGAAGGCATGTCTGGTACGGTTCTTTTTCTAGGACTTTGTGCTGTTTTATATTTTATCATTGGTATTCGCTTTAGCGAATTGTTCATTGCAGAAACGCCTACACCGCTGGGCGAGTTCGTTGTGTTGTGCCTTATTCTTCTGTTTACGGCGAGCATGTTATGGGTTTATCAAAGAAAATGGTTATTGGTAAGAAATATTTTAGGAGTAAGTGTTTTAACTTTGGGATTGTCTTTTTTAGTTTCTGAATACGTCTACGAATTTAATCTGGTTTGGATACTGTGGGCGTTGTGTATTGGTGCAGCGTGTTACTTGTTTTATTTGTACCTAAGCCAACGCTTTCTTTCTTATGCACTTATTGGTTTGTTTACAATTACGTCTATCGGTTTCTTATATTCATGCGATTATGTTTTCAATAAAGTATTGGAACCTCATCAACAAATAAGAATTAAGGTTGTATTAGGCATGGAGGAAGATTTATCAGGAGCCGGTTATAACGTAAATCAATCCAAAATAGCCATTGGCTCTGGAGGATTAACAGGCAAGGGTTTTCTGAATGGAACTCAGACAAAACTAAAGTATGTACCCGAACAAGATACCGATTTTATTTTTTGTACGGTAGGGGAGGAACAGGGTTTTGTTGGCGCTTCAATTGTTCTTCTCCTGTTTTTGATCCTTATTTTAAGATTGATTGCACTCTCTGAAAGGCAACATGGAACCTTCGGGCGTGTGTATGGTTATTCGGTAGTAAGTATATTCCTCTTTCACTTGTTTATTAATATAGGTATGGTATTAGGTCTTACACCCGTAATTGGTATACCTTTACCTTTTTTTAGCTATGGAGGTTCTTCACTTTGGGGATTTAGCATTTTACTGTTCATCTTTTTAAGAATTGATGCGGGTAGAAGTCGCCGTTAGATAAGCTCTTATTCTACTTTAATCCCCACATCATTAATCCCTTTCAGGTAATTATCCTTCATTTCATGAGAAATCTTTATCGTATATTTGCCTGGTTTTACTAGTATATTTTCTCTATATGGAACTGATAGCTCATATAAATCTCCCCATCCTTTACCAATAATTTCTCCTTCTTTATTAATCAGTTGAAACTTAATGGTATCAGTTTGCCAGATGGTAGAATCAGGAATATTGCTTTTTATGCACAAATATAAATCCTGATATGCATACGAGCTCAAATTTCTTATTTGTGCTCGTATGTTATATCGGTAAGCAGTTTCTTTTAGCCCAATTTCAAACGAAAGAGTATCATGTTTGCTCCATCCTTTCGGATTAACATGCTTAAAGCTATGATACACAGAGCCATTATCACAACTGAATAAAAACAGTGTAGAAAGAGTAATTATAATACTATTCCTTAACTTGCTGATCATCTTTTTTGTTTCTCTCTTGAGGACGAGGAAAATTTCTTCTTCCGTTACGGTCTCTGTTATTTCTATTGGGTTTATTGTGCGAATCTTGTTCTTCTTTTACTTGTTGAGCGTCATTGGGCGCTTGGGCCTGGACTCTAGAATTTTCTTTTTCGTTACGCATTTGCGCCTGCTGAGGCCTGTTATTACTTTTTTTCTTTTTTCTGTTTTGGGAATTATTTGATGTGTTATCACTACTCCCATGACGTTTATCAAAGCGGGTAAGGCTTTCCTGCTCCAGTAAATCAATCGGCTTTTTAGGCTCAGGTTTGCGTTCAGATTCGATTAATGTATCTGGCTTAACCCCTTTTCGATTCATACTTATAATTTCAAAAGCTCTTCTACCACTAATAGTTATCAGATTAGCCGGGAAATTTTTATCTGTTGAATAGCTTATCTGATTTGCCATAATATCTGCCTTGAAGAAATAATAGGTGCCATCTTTAGTTTCTAATTCAATTTCTCTAGATGGCAGTTTCTTTTGGGCTTCGACGTAACTGTCGACTTCATAATTCATGCAACATTTTAATTTGGCGCACTGACCAGCCAACTTCTGTGGATTAAGAGATATGTCCTGGAATCTAGCTGCGCTGGTTGATACAGAGACAAAACTTGTCATCCAGGTTGCGCAACAGAGTTCTCTGCCACAAGGCCCAATACCTCCTATACGGCCAGCTTCTTGACGTGCCCCTATCTGTTTCATCTCGATGCGCACTCTAAATGCTTCGGCAAGTACCTTGATTAATTGACGAAAGTCGACACGCTCATCAGCGATATAGTAAAAAATCGCTTTATTACCGTCGCCTTGATATTCAACATCTCCTATTTTCATGTTAAGATTCAGATTGGCTGCAATCTGTCTAGCCTTAATCATGGTTGCATGTTCTTTGGCTTTGGCTTCATTATATTTTTCCATATCTACAGGCTTTGCTTTGCGGTAGATACGTTTTATTTCAGCATCAGGGCGGTTATTCGCCTTTTTCATTTGCAAAGGTACTAGCTTACCTGTAAGTGTTACTACCCCGATGTCGTGCCCGGGCGTAGCTTCAACGGCGACTGTATCGCCTTTCTCAAGCTTTATTTTATTGCTATTTTTATAATACCCCTTACGAGTATTTTTAAATTGAACTTCAACCATATCTGATTCTTCGGCATTATTGGGGACATCTGCCAACCAATCATAAGTATTAAGTTTCTTATCTTGTCGGGAACAACCTTTGCAACAAAGTTTTCCGCTACCGTTATTTAATTTATAGTCCATATTGTTTCTTATATTTATAGGGCCTTAATTTTGATTTTACAATGATACATTATTGTTTTAATAACACAATCATTTTCAAGGAAAAATCAAAAAAAACCATTTTGGCATTTACATTTTGTTCTATATCTCTTTGAGCTTGGCTCAATTCATTCATAATTCCTATAACATTCTTCTCGTTAACGAAAGGAGAAAAGCGTTTGGCAAAATTCTCTTCATCGATTGTTAAGTAAGTAAGATCTTTTTGCTTCAGATTAAAGATGAAATTTTCTCGAATCATTTGCTGGCAATAATCAAGCATGTTTTTTTGTTTCTCTCTTCCCATAGCGGCTACGCTTTCGCTCCATATTTTCATTTCCTTTATCTTCCGTTGGTAAGAAAGACGCATTAGGCTAACAAATAAATCAAAAAAAAGCCTTTTTTCTTCATTTAAATGGATCGCATCAAGAGCCTTAACAAAACTCCCATTAGCTGTGTGAGCAATGTTTTGCGCATCTGCTGAAGCAATTGCATATTTGGTCTGTAGTGTATTGGCAATACAACTCTCTTCTATTCGAGGAATATTTAAACGTTGTGTTCTGCTCAATATGGTAGGTAAAATCATCTCTGGATTTTCGGAAACAAGGATGAATATTGTTTTCTGGGGTGGTTCTTCCAGAAGTTTAAGCAATTTATTTGCGCACACTACATGCATCCTTTCAGGTAACCAGATAATCGAAACCTTATGTCCTCCTTCGCTTGATTTAAGGCTAAGCTTTCTTATGATATCATCGCTCTCCCTAGCATAAATTATGGCTTGTGAGTTTTCTGCCTGAAGTTCATTCAGCCAATTGTTTATGCTCATATAGGGCATCTTTTCTAAAAAATGGCGCCAATCGGAAATGTAATCATCGCAAATTTCTTTTTTTGCTTTTGCATTTTTCACGATGGGAAACATGAAATGCAAATCGGGATGTATTAGTTTCTTGAACTTGATGCACGACGGACAAGTTCCGCATGAGTCGGTTGATTGCTTGTTAGTGCAGCAAATGTATTGTGCGTAAGCTATCGCCAATGGAAGTTTTCCAACCCCTTCATTACCACATAAAAGTAGCGCATGAGGAATGCGACCTTCATTTACTTCCTCAATAAGTTTCTGCTTAATGTGGTCTTGTCCTATGACATCTCCGAATTGCATATCTAATATATTTTTTGAGCTACCTCTCTAATGCTGTCCACAGCTGAGATTGTGTAGAAGTGTAAGCTAGGTACTCCGTATTCAATGAGTTCTTTGCATTGAGCAATGCACCATTCAATTCCCACTTGTTGAGCTTCGTTGTCATTCTTACATTTAAGAATCTCTTTAGTCAAATCTTCGGGAAGATCAACTTTAAAAGTTTTTGGAATCATTGTTAACTGTGACAGCTTTTTAAAAGGCTTGATGCCCGGAATAATGGGAACAGTGATTCCTGCTTGACGTGCTCTATCTACGAAATCAAAATATTTCTTGTTATCATAAAATAGCTGTGTGACCGCATATTCAGCTCCGGCTTCAACCTTTTTCTTTAACCAGTAAATATCGTCTTCTATATTTGGTGATTCTTCATGTTTCTCTGGATAGCAAGCCACTCCATAAGAAAAAGGCTGTTCCATGTTTTGCATTGAAGTGCCATCGACAAAGATTCCTTTATTGAAGTTATTGATTTGTTCTTGCAACTGTATGGCGTGGTTATAACCATCTCCTTCAGGTGTAAATACAGATTCATGCTTTGCTTTGTCTCCACGAAGAACCAGCAAATCTGTAACTCCTAAGAATTGCAGATCAATAAGAACATATTCTGTTTCTTCTCTAGTGAACCCGCTACATAAAATGTGGGGAACTGTTTTGATGTTATATTTATTTTGAATAGCGGCAGCAACAGCAACAGTGCCTGGTCTTCGACGCTGCCTGTCTCGTTTATATAATCCTTCACCCAAGTCCTTATAAATATATTCGCTTCTGTGAGTCGTTATATTGATGTATTTGGGATCAAATTCTTTTAATGTATCAATTGTAGTATACAGTTTTTCGATACCCGTACCTTTTAGTGGGGGTAAAATTTCGAATGAAAAAGCTGTTTTTTCGTTGGAGTTTATTAAATCAATGATCTTCATTTTTTCTATGTAATTTTTGTAGTCGACTGTATCTTGTGACAAAAGTATAAAAAAAAGCCGATATTCTTTTTATGTAGCATCTTTTTATAGTAACTAAGTATACTGTTTATACTTATATATAATTACGCATTAGCGGTGTCTAGTAATCTTGTCTTCTCTCTTTTCTTATTTTTTCTTTCGAGTATCTTCCTTTTGCATTTATCGGCTCACCATGGTTGGTAAGTCGTCCAACCAAGGTTAGCCGGTCGCCCAACGATGGTTAGCCAGTCGTCCAACCAAGGTTAGCCGCTCTTTTTTCTTCGGGTTCTTTTGGCTTGAGCTATTGAATAGTCTATCCTGTCCTTCCTTCTTCTTTCTTCTTCGCTACTGTCTGCCTTTCGCCTTTCAACTACCACCTTCCTGCTTTGTTTTCTTGATCCCCCACTTTGTTTCGAGTCTTTTTCTTCCATCCTTGCCTTCCTTCTTACTATTGCAATAACCCTTTTTTTTCTCTGATTACATTTCCCCCTATATAATATAAGGTATACCATTTCTTTGTATTTCTCCGGTTCCCCCTTTCTTTGCATTTATTTTCCTGCTGTTATCCATTGATGTCTAGCGCTTTAAGCCCTTTCGCTCCTTTCTTCTTTAAAAAAAGAGTATGATCTTCTT
>JACCEE010676968.1_pt1 | contig 17517 bp, 16 predicted proteins | sample 7449931 | NCBI WGS metagenome assembly JACCEE01 (sample SAMN15323457, study PRJNA562643) | freshwater metagenome | isolation source: river surface water | place: USA:Blue River Watershed | collected 2017-08-19 | reverse complement strand
TGCCGAAATCATCAATGTGCCCGGCCATGTGAACGTCGACTTTGAAGACGTGCGCACCGTGATGGGTGAGCCCGGCAAGGCCATGATGGGCACGGCTGCTGCCAGCGGCCCAGACCGCGCGCGCATCGCTGCCGAGCAGGCCGTGGCCTGCCCGCTGCTTGAAGGTGTGGACCTGTCGGGTGCCAAGGGCGTGCTGGTGCTGATCAGCGCCGCCAAGGGTTCGCTCAAATTGTCCGAGTCCAAGCAGGCCATGAACACCATCCGTGCGTATGCATCGGAAAATGCCCATGTGATCTACGGCACGGCTTACGACGAAAGCCTGGGCGACGAAATCCGCGTCACGGTCGTGGCCACCGGTTTGTCCAAGCAAGGCGCACGCCGCACAGCGCCTCCGCTGCAAGTGCTGCGCACCGGTACGGACAACATGCCTTTTGCCATGGGTGGCAACGATGCGGTGGCTCCTGTGATGAACACGGCGGCTCCTTTGGCCACCAGCGGCATGAACACACCTGCCATCTGGCGCAGCAACCGCACCCATGCGGCAGCACGTGTGGATGGCATGGCCAATGCCGGCATGGACGACATCGAGATCCCCGCTTTCCTGCGCAAGCAGGCCGACTGATGTTGTGATTTAAGGTCATCTCCGGTGCTTGGGGCTGGGCGGACGTGGGTCTGTCCAGCCCCTTTTTGTTGGAATCGGCCAATTCCTTGTCAGCACAGCCCAAAGCTCGGCCACTTAAAATGGCCGCATGCTTGCTCAACGCACTCTCAAAACCTTGACCCAGGCCGTTGGCGTGGGTTTGCACAGCGGTCAGCGTGTTGAGCTGACCCTGCGCCCTGCGCCGCCTGACACCGGGATCGTGTTTCGCCGCATCGATTTGCCCGAGCCGGTGGACATTCCCGTCACGGCCGAGTCGGTCACCGACACCCGCCTGGCTTCGACCATTTCAGTGGGGCAGGCCAAGGTGCACACCGTGGAGCACCTGATGTCGGCTTGTGCAGGTTTGGGCATCGACAACTTGTATGTGGACATCACCGCCGAAGAAGTGCCGATTCTGGATGGTTCGGCGTCTTCCTTTGTGTTTTTGCTGCAAAGCGCCGGTGTGGTCGAGCAAAAAGCACCCAAGAAATTTATCCGTGTGCTCAAGCCTGTGCAGGTGACCGATGGGGTTGGTGACAACATCAAATGGGCGCGACTGGAGCCCTACCATGGCTACAAGCTGAGTTTCGAGATCGATTTTCGCCATCCCGCGGTGGACTCCACCGGCCAGCAGGTGGTCTTTGACATGTCCGAAGGCGTCTATGCCCGCGACATTGCCCGCGCCCGGACCTTTGGCTTCACCAAGGACGTAGAAATGCTGAGGGCCAACGGCTTGGCGCTCGGTGGTGGGCTCGACAACGCCATCGTGATGGACGACTACAAGGTCCTCAATGCCGACGGCCTGCGCTATGACGACGAGTTCGTCAAACACAAAATCCTGGACGCGATGGGCGACCTGTACATCGTGGGCAAGCCTTTGTTGGCGGCCTACACCGCGTTCCGTTCGGGTCATGCCATGAACAATTTGCTGCTGCGTGAATTGTTGTCGCAACCCGACGCCTACGAGGTGGTCAGTTTTGATCGGGCCAGCCAGGCACCAAAGGGTTTTGCGGCCTTGCAACCCGCCTGGTGAACGGTCGCCAGGGCTCAGTGGCTGCGGCCACTTCGGAACATGCCGTGGGTTTTGCGCTGCAGCACCCCTTGCGCAGCCAATTTGTTCATCGACGGGCTGGCATGGGCATGGGTGATGGCCATCCCCAGGGCATCGGCCGCATCTTGGCGTGGCACCACCGGCAACTGCAACAGGCGTTTAACCATTTCCTGTACCTGTGATTTGGCCGCCCGGCCATGCCCGGTGACCGACTGCTTCATCTGCAAGGCGGTGTATTCGGCCACCGGCAGACCGCTGGAGACCAGGGCCGTGACGCAGCAGCCACGTGCTTGCCCCAGCAGCAAGGTGGCCTGGGGGTTGATGTTGACAAAGACGATCTCGACCGAGGCCACATCAGGTTGGTAACGCTCGGTGATTTCTCGAATGCCGTCGTAAAGCACCTTCAGCCGTGCAGGCAGGTTGCCCATTTCTTCGCGGGTGGTTTCAATCACGCCACTGGCAACATAGCTCAGGTGCGAGTCGTTCATGTCCAGCACCCCAAAGCCGGTGGTTTGCAAGCCCGGGTCGATGCCCAGAATGCGCAAGGTCTGCGAGTTGGGTTGGCTGAGTTTGCTCATGGAATGGCCACTTCGTTCATCCGGACCGTGATGGTTTCAGCCCGGCTGGCCAGATAGGCCGATTGCGCCAGTTTCTCAAAATAGCGCGGACGCGGCAGCATCACCGCCAGCCTTGCCGCTTCCCAGGCGTTGAGTTGGGCCGCATTTTTGCGAAAGTAATGCTGCGCCGCCGCTTCGGCACCGAACACACCTTCTCCCCATTCAACGCTGTTGAGGTAGATCTCTAGAATGCGGCGCTTGGACAAAAACGTCTCCAGCGTCAGCGTCAGCAGCATCTCCTGACCTTTGCGCAGCAAGGTGCGTTCACCTGACAAAAACAGGTTTTTGGCCAATTGCTGGCTGATGGTGGAGCCCCCCACGATCTTGACGTTGACTTTGGCCTCGGGGCGGTGGGGTGCGCGTTGTTCGGCTCGGGCCTTGGCTTTGGCGTTTTTCTCCCAGGCTTTTTCGAGCGATTCCCACCAGATGCCATGGTGCTGGGTGAAGGCGCTGTCTTCCGACGCGATCACCGCCCGTTGCAGTTGGGGTGAAATGGCCTGGCGATCTACCCAGCTCTGTCGCCAAGGCAGTTGCCCCTGGCGTGACAGGATTTGCCAGATTTGTGAACGCTCGAATGTTGTGGATTGGGGCGCGATCACCCCCATGCTGGCGATGCGCAGCACAAAAAACACCTGCAAGGCTGCGACAGCCATCAACAGCAGCAGACACCAGCGTCCCATGGCGCGCATCAATGTTCCTTTCCTGGCTCGTTCGCGAGCATTTGGGTGTGCAGTCCAAGGTCACGTGAAAAATCAAAACGCGTGACCACGGCGATCTGGTCGGCCTGACGGCGCATGGCCGGGGTGAAGGCATCAAAAGGTGTGGCGCTGCGCACGATGGCCACGGCGCGCTGGTCCAGCAGGGGCTGGCCCGAAGACCGTGTCACTTCGGTTTGAAGCAGGTGACCTTGGTGGTCTAAGGTGATCACCATGGTCAGTTGCCCATACAGTTTCTGTCCATTAATTTGCGGAAAATTCCGTGTCCCCAATGTCTCAATCGTTCGTCGTAACTTGTCATAGTAAAACGCATAGACCACCTCTCGGGTGGCTGGGCTGATGTAGCGCTTGCGCGGGGCATGCTGGGTCTGGGTCACATGCGGTTCGATTTGGGCCAGATGTCTGGCCAGCAATTGCTTGCGCTCTTCCCGAGCGGTTTGATCAGGGCCCTGCAGTTTGTCGCCCTGGTTGTCTTGTGACAGCCGTGACAGTTCTTGCTGCAGTTGGGTCAGGAGTTGCAGTTGCTGGGCTTTGAGCGCTTCGATTTTGCGCTGCATCTCGGTGATATCGATACCTGCGTCGAGGCCGGGGGAGGGGCGCAGGGGGGCACTGGACAGCTTCACGCCGGTGGTTGGTTCACCCCCACCGTCCAGCCTGACCTGAGCCAAGGCCCGGGGTGTGCCGGGGGCGGTATCGCTTTGGGCGTTGACCAGAATCACATCCAGAGGGGTGTTTTCAAACACCCGGTTGAAAGATACCGGGGCCGCAGTTCGCCAGGTCAGGAGGGCTGCATGCAGGGCCACGGAAAACCCCAGAGTCCACAACAAGGTCCGGTCCTGTGTCTGTCGGGATGGGGGCAGGGTCGCCCTGAAGGCTGACACGGTGTCGTTTCTTTCCTGGGGTCACGAGCCATCGCTTTGTGTGCTGTCGCTCAGGTCCACGGCAATCGTCACCGCGCCGGTGTTCAGGGTCTCGTCGTCTTCGACTTCTTCGGTCTCGCCTTCTGTCGCCACAGGCGCGTCCAGGTGTGCGGTCACGGTGCCCTTCACATCCAGCGCCATCAGGTCGATGTCGCCCAGACGCACCTGCACACGGGCACCCCGGGCCAGGCCCTGTGCGCCGATCACGCTGAACATCAACGGCAGGGTGTCAGCGCGCACCAGCCAGCTGCCGCCCCCCATTTCCTTGACCAGACTGGCTTCGAGTTCGGTGATCCCTTGCTGCTGCACATGACGCAGCGTCCAGAACCGTTCCATGCTGGACTGCACGCTGTTGTAGGCGCTGTAGGCGGCATCAAAACCGCTGATGATCGAAAACAACTCGGCGTCTTTGGGCTTGAACGGGGCCGCCAGTGCCGCGGTTGCGCCATGTCGGGCGCAAGCGATGATTTGCCACTGGTTGACCAAATCGGTGTAGCGGCGCAGGGGCGAGGTGCTCCAGGCGTAGCTGGGCACGCCAATGCCCGCATGGGGCAGTGCCTTGGTGCCCATGCGCACCTTGACACCCGGGGCCATGCTGGCCTGGCTGCGGTAAATGCCGGGCACACCCAGCTGGGCCATCCATTGGCCCCAGGTGCTGTTGGCCAGGATCATGGCTTCGGCCACCATCAGGTCGAGCGGTGCACCGCGCTTGCGTGTACCGATCAGCACGGTTTCTTCGCCAGTGGGTGGGCTGTCGTTGCTGGGGCGATCGAGTTTGAAGCTATAGTCCGGCCGGTTGAAGTTTTCGGGCTTGCCGCGCACGACTTCGCGACGGGTCTTGAGCGTTTGGGCCAGCCGCCAGAAGAAGCCCAGCGTGGCGCGGCTGACCGGTACATCAGCATGGTCGCTGCTGTCTTCACCTTCCAGCCATTCCCGGGTGATGCGGTCATCCAGCTGGTCGTGGCGCAGGTTGACCAGGACAGGCACCCGCTCCAGCCGTGTTTCGGTGCTTTGCACCTCCAGCGTGTCTTCGTTGAAAGTCACATACAGCGAGACGGCAGGGCAGTCGCGTCCTTCGATCAGGGTGTAGGCCTGCACCACGCTGTCGGGCAGCATGGTGATTTTGTAGCCCGGCATGTAAACGGTGGACAGGCGGGAACGCCCCAGTTGGTCAATGGCGCTGCCAGGCGTCAAGGCCAGGCCCGGCGCGGCAATGTGGATGCCCACGGTGACTGTGCCGGTGCCCAAACCTTGCAAGGACAGTGCGTCGTCGATTTCGGTGGTGTGTGAATCGTCAATCGAAAAAGCCTGCACCGTTGCGAGAGGCAGCTCGTCGGTGATGGCCGGAGCCTGCAACGCCGGAAAGCCGGTGCCTTTGGGAAACAGGTCAAACAAAAACCGCTGCCAATGGAAATCCCAGGCCGAAGCGATGGCCCCGGCGTTTTGCAGCAAATCGAGTGGCGCGGTCTGGCTGGTCTTGCTTGCTTCCACCACCGCTTTGTATTCAGGCGTGTTTTTGTCGGGCCGAAACAGGATTTTGTAGAGCTGTTCGCGGATCGGCTCGGGACATGTGCCCGCTACCAATTGGGCCGACCAGGCTTCAATTTGAGCCTGGATCTGTTTCTTTTTCTCGATGGCCAAAAGTGCTTGTTGCACGATCTCAGCAGGCGCTTTGCGAAAGCGACCCTTGCCAGCGCGGCGAAAGTAATGCGGCGCTTCATGCAAACGCAGCAAGGCGGCCACTTGTTGAACGGTGTTGGCTCCGGCGCTGAAATAGTCCTGCGCCAGATCGGCAAAGCCAAATTCTTCTTCAGGGGCGAATTCGTAGGCCAATTCCAGCTCGATGGACTGGCTCAAGGCGGTGGCCTCGCTCAGCAAGGCGGCGGGGGCGGGTTTTTCAAATTTGAGCAGCAAGGCTGCTGCTTTGACTTTGACCCGTTTGCCGGAGTCGAGTTCCACTTGGGCGGAGGCTTCGGCTTCGGACAGGATGCGACCGGCCATGAATTTGCCGGCTTCTTCAAATAATGCGTACATGGGTGAGATTTTCCCATGCCCCCTGCACTTTCCGGGGGCTGGGCTCAGGCCAGGTGCAGAAATTCCAGGATTTCAGGCAGGTATGCGCCGAAATCGCTCAAGGCGTGGTCGCTGCCTTCAATCAGATGAACCCGACCCGCTTCATGCCGTGCCCGCATTTCCCGCCAGTCGAGCACTTCGTCACCTTGGGCGATCAACGCCAGGGTCCGGACGGGCCCCCTGGGCTGGGCTTCCAGCGCGGCCAACTCGTCGATGTAGGCCGCATCGAAAAAGACCCGCTGGCTCGGGTCGTGCCAGGCCGGATGCTCGCCGATGTGGCGTGCGAGATCCCGTGCCGGGTACACGGCCGGATTGATCAGCACGGCCGGACAATTCAGGTGCTGCGCCAGCCAGGTGGCATAAAAGCCGCCCAGTGAAGAGCCCATGACAGCCATGCGGTTTCTTGGCCAATCTGCAATGCCCGCCAGCAGCATGTCGATGGCTTGCCGGGGCGATGCGGGCAGTTGAGGGCACCACCAGGTGACCGCAGGGTGGGCCGTTTGCACGAGCCGGGCCATGACTTGGGCTTTGGCCGATTGGGGGGATGAGCGAAAGCCGTGCAAATAAAGCAGGTGGGTGGTAGGCGCTGGCGTGTGCATGGGGCGATGGTAGTGCCCCTCGGGGTGATAATCGCCCCCCATGGTTGCAGTGATTCAGAAACCCACCTACACCCAGCGGCTTTTGCATCTGGTAGACGGCTTTGACGGTCCGTTGGCGTTTGCCGTCTTTATGCTGTGCTGTGCAGGTTTACTGATCATGTACTCCTCGGGCTATGACCACGGCACCCGCTTTGCTGACCATGGCCGCAACATGCTGATCGCCGGGTTCATCATGTTCACGGTCGCCCAGATTCCACCCCAAAAGCTCATGAGTTGGGCGGTGCCTGTTTACACGATCGGGGTGCTGCTTTTGATTGCGGTGGCTTTGTTTGGCATCACCAAAAAAGGGGCCCGGCGCTGGGTCAACCTGGGGGTGGTCATCCAGCCCAGCGAGATCTTGAAAATTGCCTTGCCGTTGATGCTGGCTTTCTGGTTTCAAAAGCGTGAGGGACATTTGCGCCCTTCTGACTTTGGCGTGGCCGCGCTGATCTTGCTGCTGCCGGTGGGCCTGATCATCAAGCAGCCCGATCTGGGAACCGCCTTGTTGGTCATGGCGGCAGGTTTGTCGGTGATCTTTTTTGCCGGTCTCAAGTGGCGCTGGATCTTGCCTCCGGTGGCCCTGGCCTTGGTGGGCGTGGTGGTGCTGGTGTCGATGGAGTCCACCCTGTGCGAGGCCGAAGTGGACTGGCGCGTGTTGCATGAATACCAGCGGCAACGCGTTTGCACCCTGCTGGACCCGACCCGTGACCCGCTGGGCAAAGGTTTTCACATCATTCAAGGGATGATCGCCATCGGTTCGGGAGGCTTTTGGGGCAAGGGTTTCATGCAAGGCTCGCAAACCCATCTGGAGTTCATCCCCGAGCGCACAACGGATTTCATTTTTGCGGCCTATGGTGAAGAGTTCGGCTTGATTGGTGGGCTGTACCTGATTGCGAGTTACTTTTTCCTTGTGTATCGGGGACTGATCATCGCCATGCAGGCCCCCACGCTGTTCAGCCGCCTGTTGGCAGGCAGCATGGCCATGATTTTCTTCACCTATGCCTTTGTCAACATGGGCATGGTCAGCGGTATCTTGCCGGTGGTGGGGGTGCCGTTGCCCTTTGTCAGCTATGGCGGCACGGCCATGGTCACTTTGGGCCTGGCGCTGGGCATTTTGATGTCGATTGCCCGGTCCAAGCAGCTGGTGCAGACCTGACGACCAGCCCGCCATGCGGCAAGGTCTCGTGCGGGTGCCTACAATGGCTCCCCATGATTTCACGCGAACCCACCATCGAACGCCTGGCCACGGCCAAATCCTTGCTGCTTGACCCGTTTGGCCTGAACGAAACCCACCTGACGCAAGCGCTGAACGCCATCAAAGCGCATGCGGTCGATGACGCTGATTTGTACTTCCAGTACACCCGCTCCGAAGGCTGGAGTCTGGAAGAGGGCATCGTCAAAACCGGCAGTTTCAGCATCGACCAGGGTGTGGGTGTGCGGGCCGTGTCGGGCGAGAAAACCGCCTTTGCCTATTCGGACGACATTTCCGAAGCGTCACTCATGGATGCAGCCCTGACGGTGCGCTCCATTGGCGCTGCGGCGCAAAGCAAGCGCATCAAGATGCCTGCGCGCAAGGTCTCGGCCAGCCGCTCGCTTTACCCCTCGCTGGACCCGATGTCCACCATGGACAGCACAGCCAAAGTGAACTTGCTGGGCCGTGTTGAGAAAATCGCCCGAGCCAAAGACCCGCGTGTGGTGCAGGTCATGGCCGGTCTGGCCACCGAATATGACGTGGTGATGGTGGCCCGCGCCGACGGCACGCTGGCCGCCGATGTGCGTCCCCTGATCCGCCTGTCGGTCACGGTGATTGCCGAGCAAAACGGCCGCCGCGAAGTGGGCAGCTCTGGCGGTGGTGGCCGTTTTGGCCTGGCTTACTTTGACGACGCCATGATCGAGAGTTATGTGCAGGAAGCCGTGTCGGCCGCCCTCATCAACCTGGAGGCTCGCCCCGCACCCGCTGGCGAGATGACGGTGGTGTTGGGCAATGGCTGGCCCGGCGTGCTCTTGCACGAAGCTGTGGGCCACGGCCTGGAAGGCGACTTCAACCGCAAAGGCTCGAGCGCTTTCAGTGGCCGCATTGGCCAACGGGTGGCGGCCAAGGGCGTCACGGTGCTGGACGATGGCACCATCGCCGACCGTCGCGGCTCGCTGAATGTGGACGACGAGGGCCACGCCAGCCAGAAGAACGTGCTGATCGAAGACGGTATCCTGCGCGGCTACATTCAGGATGCGATGAATGCGCGCCTGATGGGCACCAAGCCCACGGGCAACGGCCGCCGCGAAAGCTATGCCCATGTGCCCATGCCGCGCATGACCAACACATACATGCTGGGCGGCGACAAGCACCCCGAGGAAATCGTGGCCAGCATCAAGAAAGGCCTGTACGCCACCAACTTTGCAGGCGGCCAGGTGGATATCACCAGCGGCAAGTTCGTGTTCTCGGCCAGCCAAGCCTACTGGGTGGAAAACGGCAAGATCCAATACCCCGTCAAGGGTGCGACCCTGATCGGCAGCGGCCCCGAGTCGCTCAAGAAGATCAGCATGATCGGCAACGACATGAAGCTCGACTCGGGCGTGGGCACCTGCGGCAAAGAGGGGCAAAGCGTGCCGGTGGGCGTGGGTCAACCCACTTTGCGCATCGATGGCCTGACCGTCGGGGGCACGGCCTGAACATCAAAACAGGCCCTGCGGGTTTGTCCCCGGATGGGCCTGTCAGGAACTGTCATTGAGCTGTGATACATTGAACCCCATGTCTTTGCGCATCGCTTTTTACTTTTTTTATTTTTGGTTCTCAGTCCCCGGCGGACGAGAGGCGAGCGCATAAGCACCCGAACATCTCGACACACACCGCCGGAGCCCCAAAGCCCGGCGGTTTTTTTTCACCCATCATTTTTCAATCCAGGAGCCCACGATGAACGCCAAAACCACAGCACCAGAAGCTTGGTATCCCCATGCAGTCGACCGCACCGGCCAGACCGACGACGAACGCATCAAGGACATCACCGTGCTCCCGCCCCCTGAACATCTGATTCGCTTCTTCCCGATCGCCGGCACGGCGACGGAAACCCTGATCGCCCAAACCCGCAAATCCATTCAGAAGATCGTGCACGGCCAAGACGACCGCCTGCTGGTCATCATTGGCCCTTGCTCGATCCACGACCCGGCAGCGGCCCTGGACTACGCCCGCCGCCTCAAGCCCTTGCGTGAAAAATACGCCGACACGCTGGAAATTGTGATGCGCGTGTACTTCGAAAAGCCCCGCACCACCGTGGGCTGGAAGGGCCTGATCAACGACCCCTACCTCGATGAGAGCTACCGCATCGACGAAGGTCTGCGCATCGCACGCCAGCTGCTGATCGAGATCAACCGCCAGGGCCTGCCTGCAGGCAGCGAGTTCCTCGATGTGATCTCGCCCCAGTACATTGGCGACCTGATCAGCTGGGGTGCCATTGGCGCACGCACCACCGAAAGCCAGGTGCACCGCGAACTGGCCTCGGGTCTGTCGGCCCCCATCGGCTTCAAGAACGGCACCGACGGCAACATCAAGATCGCGACCGACGCGATCCAGGCCGCGGCCCGTGGGCACCACTTTTTGTCTGTCCATAAAAATGGCCAGGTCGCCATCGTGCAGACCCAGGGCAACAAGGACTGCCACGTGATTTTGCGCGGCGGCAAAGCCCCCAACTACGACGCCGAAAGCGTGGCTGCGGCCTGCAAGGAGCTCGAAGCCGCCAAGCTGCCCGCCACCTTGATGGTCGACTGCAGTCACGCCAACAGCAGCAAAAAGCACGAGCGTCAGATTGATGTGGCCAAGGACATCGCTGCTCAGATCAGCGGTGGTTCACGCCAGGTGTTTGGGGTGATGGTCGAAAGCCACATCCAGGACGGTGCCCAGAAGTTCACCCCTGGTAAGGACGATGTGACCAAGCTGGCCTATGGCCAGAGCATCACCGATGCCTGCATCGGCTGGGATGACAGCGTGGGCGTTTTGCAGGTGCTGTCGGATGCGGTGAAGGCCCGTCGTGCCCGTTGAGTCGTGCCTTTGTAGGTCGGACCTTCAGGTCCGACGCTGCACAGGTTGGCGAAGGTTCATGTGTAAGTCGGTGCTGAAGCCGCCGACCTACCAAAATACAAAATAGCGATCCAACATTACCCTGCCAAGGTGCTCAGCAGCTTGGCGTGAATCCCTCCAAACCCGCCATTGCTCATGCACAGCAGGTGATCGCCGGGCTTCACTTGTGCCAGCACCTGTGCGATGACTTCGTCAATGTTGGCACCCACTTGCGCGCGCGCACCCATGGGAGCGAGTGCAGCGGTGGCATCCCAGCCCAGGCCGCCCGAGTGGCAAAACGCCAGATCGGCTTCTTCCAGGCTCCAGGGCAGTTGGGCTTTCATGGTGCCCAGTTTCATGGTGTTGCTGCGTGGCTCAAAAATCGCCAGGATGCGCGCCTTGCCCACCTGGCGGCGCAGGCCGTTGACGGTGGTGCGGATGGCGGTGGGGTGGTGGGCAAAGTCGTCGTAGACGGTGATGCCATTGACCGTGCCGCGCACTTCCATGCGGCGCTTGACGTTTTCAAAGGTGGCCAGGGCCTGCGCGGCCGCGGCGGGGCTCACGCCCACATGCTCGGCGGCTGCGATGCTGGCCAGGGCGTTGAGCTGGTTGTGAACGCCGCCGATGGCCCACTGGACTTCTGCCACGGGCTTGCCGGCGTGCAAGACCTTGAAGTGAGAAGGTTCGCCTTCGGCCACAAAGTCGCTCACGGCCGAGCCGAAACTGCGCACTTCGCTCCAGCAGCCTTGGGCCAGCACGCGCGTGAGGCTTTCTTCTAGGCCATTGACCACCACGCGGCCCGAGCCCGGCACGGTGCGCACCAGGTGGTGGAACTGGCGTTCGATCGCGGCCAGGTCGTCAAAGATGTCGGCGTGGTCGAATTCGAGGTTGTTGAGGATGGCCGTGCGCGGGCGGTAGTGCACGAATTTGCTGCGCTTGTCGAAAAAGGCCGTGTCGTACTCGTCGGCTTCGATCACGAAATACTTTCCGCCCCCAAGGCGTGCCGAGACGCCAAAGTTCAGTGGCACCCCGCCGACCAGAAAGCCGGGTTGCAACCCGGTGTGCTCCAGCACCCAGGTCAGCATCGAGGTGGTGGTGGTTTTGCCATGGGTGCCGGCCACGGTCAGCACGTGTTTGCCCTGCAGCACATGTTCGGCCAGCCATTGCGGGCCGCTGGTGTAGGGCGCGCCCGCTTCCAGGATCGCTTCCATCAGCGGGAACTTCGGGGAGCCATCGGGCAGGCGCGAGCGGCTGACCACGTTGCCGATCACGTACATGTCGGGCTTCAAGTCCATCTGGTCGGCCCCAAAGCCTTCGATTAGCTCGATGCCCAGGGCGCGCAGCTGGTCGCTCATGGGGGGGTAGACGCCCGCGTCGCAGCCGGTTACTTTGTGACCTGCTTCGCGGGCCAGGGCGGCGAGACCGCCCATGAAAGTGCCGCAAATGCCCAGAATATGTATATGCATGACAGGATTTTAGAGGGGCATCACCGGGTCTCTTTCTGGAGCCGGTCACAATCGATGTCCATGAACGATGTTGCGCTTGAGATTGCCGCCACCGCCGCCCGTCTGGTGGTTGAAGAAGGTCTGGCTTTTGGTCCGGCCAAGCACCGCGCCCTCAAAGAGCTGGGCTTGCCCACCCGCACCGCCTTGCCGACCAATGATGCGGTCGAGGCCGAGGTGCGTGACTACATTGCCTTGTTTTGTGCCGACACCCAGCCCGGTGAGTTGATGGCTTTGCGTGAGTTGGCTCGGGTCTGGATGCAGCGGCTGACTGAGTTTCGACCGCACCTAGGCGGCGCGGTCTGGCAGGGTTGGGCCACCCGCTTGTGTGACATTGATCTGGCTTTGTTTTGCGATGACCCGAAATCGGCCGAGATCGCGTTGATCAACCAGAACCAACGGTATGAGGTGCAAACTGTTCGAGGTCTGCATGGGGATGATGTTGATGTGCTTAGTTTGCACAGCTTTTGCAAGCCGTTGAACGAAGATGTGGGCGTGCACCTGCGCATTTACGATTTGGACGATCTGCGTGGGGCTTTATTGCCCGATGCACAGGGGCGTTCGCCACGGGGTGATTTGGCTGCTCTTGAGCGCTTGCTGACGTCATGAAAGACAATGGGCGCATGAATACAGAGACACAAGCAACGAATAGGCGCTTTTGGTTGGCGGGGGCTGCGGCTGCGGTCGCCGGGGCGGGGCTGGCGTGGTGGCGGCTGGAGCCTGATGCTGTGCAAGCCGGTGCCAACCCCGCTTTTTGGGGGCAGAGTTTTGATTCGGTGGGGTCCTCCGAGCCTGTTCGCACGGCCAGTTTTCGAGGCAAACCCTTGCTGGTGAACTTTTGGGCCACTTGGTGTCCGCCTTGCGTAGAGGAGTTGCCTTTGCTGGATGCCTTCTGGCGTGAAAATTCTGCCAATGGATTCCAAGTGCTGGCTTTGGCCATTGATCAGCCCAGTGCGGTCAAGCGTTTCTTGTCCAAGCAGCCCTTGGGTTTCCCTGTCGGTTTGGCGGGAGTGGGCGGGACTGAGTTGGCCAAAACATTGGGCAATTCAGCGGGGGGGCTGCCTTTCAGTGTGTTTTTCGATGCAGATGGATCTGTTTGGCGGCAAAAGCTGGGCCAACTGTCTCAGGATGACTTGTTTCAATGGCGATCACGTCGTCAAATTTGAATCCATAGGCCATGGAATGCAGTTGTCAAGCCTGAAATTTGCCTGGGTTCGGGTGAAATAAGCTGTTTTTTGAGGGTTTTTACTGAAAATTGGTGTAAATTCCCGCCATTACGTCTGCTTACGCAATGGAGGACCTTATGGATTTGCGCAAACTCAAAACCCTGATTGACCTGGTGTCGGATTCCAATGTCTCCGAGCTGGAGATCACTGAAGCCGAAGGCAAGGTTCGCATTGTCAAAAGCATGGGGGTTGCCTCACCGGTTCTGGTTCAACCTGCTGCGCCCGTGGTGGCTCCTGTGGTGGCCGCTGCGCCCGTGGCGGCAGCACCTGTGGCTGAGGTGCCAGCAGCACCGATTACACCTGTGGGCCACGCTGTCAAGTCGCCCATGGTCGGTACTTTTTATCGCTCGTCCAGCCCCGGTGCGGCACCTTTTGTGCAGATCGGCTCGGTCGTCAAAGAAGGCGATACCCTGTGCATCATTGAAGCGATGAAGATCCTCAATGAGATCGAATCTGACAAAGCCGGTACCGTGACCCAGATCCTGTGCGAAAACGGTCAAGCGACCGAATACGGCCAGCCTTTGTTCATCATCGAATAAACCGAACGGGGATTTCATGTTCAAGAAAATCCTGGTGGCCAACCGCGGTGAGATTGCCTTGCGCATCCAGCGGGCGTGCCGCGAACTCGGCGTCAAGGCCGTGATGGTCTATTCCGAGGCCGACAAAGAAGCCAAATACGTGAAATTGGCTGAAGAAGCCGTCTGTATTGGTCCAGCGGCTTCTCCGCTGAGTTACCTCAACATGCCCGCCATCATTTCGGCGGCAGAAGTGACCGATGCCGAAGCGATTCACCCTGGGTATGGCTTTTTGAGTGAAAACGCTGACTTTGCTGAGCGCGTCGAGAAAAGTGGTTTCCAGTTCATTGGCCCCACACCCGAGTCGATCCGCATCATGGGTGACAAGGTGTCGGCCAAGCAAGCCATGATTCGCGCTGGCGTGCCCTGCGTGCCCGGTTCCGAGGGTGAGCTGCCTGATGACCCTGCCCAGATCCGTCGCATGGCCAAGAGTGTGGGGTATCCAGTGATCATCAAGGCCGCCGGCGGCGGCGGTGGGCGTGGCATGCGTGTGGTACACACCGAAGCCGCGCTGATCAATGCGGTACAGATGACCAAGGCAGAAGCGGGTGCGGCGTTTGGCAATCCTGCGGTCTACATGGAAAAGTTCTTGCAGAATCCGCGCCACGTTGAAATCCAGATCCTGGCCGACAAATTCAAGAACGCGGTCTATCTGGGCGAGCGCGATTGCTCAATGCAACGCCGCCACCAGAAAGTGATCGAAGAAGCGCCGGCACCCGGCATCCCTCGCAAACTGATCGAGAAGATCGGCGAGCGGTGTGTTGCCGCCTGCAAGAAAATCGGTTATCGCGGGGCGGGCACGTTCGAGTTCCTCTACGAAAACGGTGAGTTTTATTTCATTGAGATGAACACCCGCGTGCAGGTCGAGCACCCTGTGACCGAATTGATCACGGGTGTGGACATTGTGAAAACCCAGATCATGGTGGCTGCAGGCGAGAAACTGCCCTTCACGCAAAAGCAGATCCAGATCCGCGGACACGCAATTGAGTGCCGTGTGAACGCAGAAGATCCGTTCAAGTTCACGCCATCGCCCGGTCGCATCACATCCTGGCACATGCCCGGTGGCCCGGGCGTGCGTGTCGATTCGCACGCGTACAACAATTACTTTGTGCCACCCAACTATGACTCGATGATCGGCAAGCTGATCGTGCATGGTGACACCCGCGAACAGGCCCTGGCCCGCATGCAGACCGCGTTGGCTGAGACCGTGATTGAGGGCATCAACACCAATATTCCTCTGCACCGTGAATTGATGGTGGACGCCAAGTTCATGCAGGGTGGCACCAACATCCACTATCTGGAACACTGGTTGAGCCAGCACAAGCGCTGAGATCGGAAACCCCATGTTTGAACTCAGCCTGCTGTGCCCGGAGGACCGGGTCGATGTCTTGAGCGATGCGCTGGATGCGCTGGATGCCTTGAGCGTGTCGGTCGAAGATGCCGATGCTCAGACGCCCGCGGAGCAGGCTTTGTTTGGTGAGCCAGGCATGCCGCCTCCCAAAGACGGCTGGCAGCGTTCGCGGGTGGTGGCCTTGTTTGCGCAGGAGTCTGCCGCCAAAGAGGCTGCTCAATTGCTCAACGTGCAGGATTTCTTTGAAGGTTGTCGCTTGCTGGGCATTCAGCCCGTGGCTGACCAGGACTGGGTGCGTTTGACCCAATCCCAGTTCGCTCCGGTTGAGATCACTTCCGATTTCTGGATTGTGCCCACCTGGCATGAGCCGCCAGCGCAAGCGCGCCAGATCATTCGTCTGGACCCCGGACTGGCCTTTGGCACTGGCACCCACCCCACCACCCGCATGTGCCTGCGCTGGATTGCGCAGCATGGCGTGCAGGGGCAGCGCGTCCTCGATTACGGGTGTGGCTCGGGCATCCTGGCCATCGGTGCAGCCAAGTACGGTGCCACACGCATTGACGCGGTGGACATCGACGATGCGGCAGTGACCTCGACCGAGCTCAATGCAGAGGCCAATCATGTGAGCCTGGTGGCCGGTTTGCCGGACAAGGCCCAGGGAGAGTACCAAACCGTGTTGGCCAACATTTTGGCCACACCGCTCAAGGTGCTGGCCCCACTGTTGTGTTCGCATGTGATCTCGGGTGGTTCACTGGTGCTGGCAGGAATTCTGGAGCGCCAGGCTGATGAACTCAAAGCCGCGTATGCGCCGTGGGTTGCGCTTGATGTGGCCGACAGCGAAGACGGCTGGATTCTGATGACAGCCACCAAGGCCTGAGCGTCTTTTTTACATGAGCTGGATCACCCGCTGTCCTGAGTGCGCCACGATCTACAAGGTTGTGCCCGATCAACTCAAAGTGGCTTCGGGTTGGTTGCGTTGCGGGCATTGCCAGCATGCATTTGACAGTACGGGGTTGGTGGTGTCTTCGATGGCACCCGAACATGCAGGCTTGTCTGCAGAGAATTCCGAGTCGGCACTGCGCGTTGATATTGATGATTTATTGACCCGCGAAGACCGATCTTCATCGGTCGAGGCCACGGACTCCATGGCGGAGCTGACCGCATTTTCGCAGGCCCTGTCGAGCTTTAAGCCGCTGGATTTGCCGCTTACCCAGGATGAAACTGGTCCACAAGTGGATGATTTGGACTCGGAGGATGCCCTGCCCGAAAACGTGGCCCGCATTGCGCCGGAGGGAACTTCACGCTTGAGTCGAGTGGTTGTGGCGTTGCTGTTGCTATTGAGTTTGCAAGGTCTGTGGGTGCAGCGGCATGCCATCGCGGCATTTTGGCCCGCCACCGCACCGCTGCTGCAGGAGGTGTGCCGTCTTGCCGGTTGTAGCATTCAACCTTGGCGCGCCCCTGAGCGCATCTTGATCGAGAGCTCCGATTTGACTCCGCGCGAAGGCGGATTTGTTTTGCAATGGGCGGTGCGCAATGCATCTGCTCAGCATTTGGGTATGACAGCACTTGAATTGAAGTTGCATGATGCGCAAGGCAAAGTGCTGGTCCAACGCGTCCTGTTGCCTGCAGAAATCGGCGCACCTGCTGTGCTGATGACGGGACAAAGTTGGTCGGGGCGCTTGCACCTGGATGTACCTGCTGACTTGTCCGTAACAGGTTACCGTTTGCTCACTTTTTACCCTTGAGCAGGTGTTATCGGCAGGCGTGTTGTCTGGCCCACATTTTTCCTGTGCATGAAAAAACCCACCACTGTGGCCAGTGGTGGGTTTTGAACTCAGCTAGCGCGTGACGCTGAATCAGGGCTTGGCGGCCGAAGGAAACGGCCAGGCAGCTTGAGGATTCAGTGTGGTTTGTGCAGCTGGAGCAGCGGGTGCTTTTGCGGCCTTTTTCGCAGCAGGCTTTTTCGCAGCTTTTTTCACAACCGGTTTTTTGGCTGCTGGCTTCTTGGCCACTGCTTTTTTGGCAGCGGCTTTTTTGGCGGGGGCTGCTTTGGCAGGCGCTGCTTTTTTAGCGGCTGGCTTTTTGGCTGCTACGGCTTTTTTGGCTGGAGCTGCTTTTTTAGCAGGTGCGGCCTTTTTGGCTGGAGCTGCTTTCTTG
>JACCEE011078380.1_pt1 | contig 17525 bp, 18 predicted proteins | sample 7449931 | NCBI WGS metagenome assembly JACCEE01 (sample SAMN15323457, study PRJNA562643) | freshwater metagenome | isolation source: river surface water | place: USA:Blue River Watershed | collected 2017-08-19 | reverse complement strand
TGGTTGCTCGTATATTAAGGGGCAAAAACAAAACTTATTTTACACCTCATTTCGACTGTGGAGATAATGTAATTATTATCAATGCAGAAAAAATCAGATTTACCGGTAAAAAAATGGAAGATAAGGTTTATACCAGACATACCGGATATCCAGGGGGACAACGTTTTGCTACACCCAAAGAATTGATCAAAAAAAATCCTATTAAAATTTTAGAACATTCCATTAGAGGTATGCTTCCAAAAAACAAATTAGGTGATCAATTATATCGCAATCTTTATGTATATGTTGGCAATCAACATCCACATGAAGGACAACAACCAAAATTAATCAACATTAACGAAATCAAATAGTAACAATGGAAATAACCAATACAACAGGAAGAAGAAAAACCGCTGTTGCAAGAATATACATGAAACAGGGTTCTGGTCAAATTATTATTAATGGCCGTGATTATAAAGAGTATTTTCCTTTAGCAACATTACAATATGTTGTAACACAACCATTTATTCTTGCAAAAATGGAAGGACAATTTGATCTTAAAGTTAATTTAGATGGTGGTGGAATTGCTGGTCAAGCAGAAGCATTAAGACTTGCTATTTCTAAAGCATTAGTTGAGTTGTATCCTGAAGTACGTCCTGACCTTAAAGTTAAAGGTTTATTACGTCGTGACCCACGTATGGTTGAACGTAAAAAACCAGGTCAACCAAAAGCACGTAAAAGATTCCAATTCTCTAAACGTTAATCGAATTCAATTATTAATAAAAGGTTTAGTATCGAAATTGTTAAGACTTTCATTTGGAACTACTTAACAATTGATTTAATGAACGTAAACAATCAAAAAACATGTCAAGAGCAAATTTTGAACAATTATTAGACGCAGGTTGTCACTTTGGACACCTAAAAAGAAAATGGAATCCAGCGATGGCTCAATACATTTTCATGGAAAAAAACGGTATTCACATTATCGATTTGAATAAAACCGTTGTAAAATTAGATGAAGCTTGTGCTGCAGCTAAACAATTAGCTAAATCAGGTAGAAAAATTTTATTTGTAGCTACAAAAAAACAAGCCAAGGATACAGTATCAGAATTGGTAAAAGCTGTAGGTATGCCTTACGTAACTGAGCGTTGGCCAGGTGGTATGTTAACCAACTTCTTTACAATCAGAAAAGCCGTTAAAAAAATGAGTGATATTGACCGTCTTATGGTTAGCCCTCAATTCAATGGAATTTCAAAAAGAGAAAAATTACAAATCCAACGTGAAAGAGCAAAATTAGAGAAGAACTTAGGATCAATTTCTGACTTATCTCGTTTACCTGCTGCTGTTTTCATTGTTGATATCTTAAAAGAACATATTGCTGTTGCAGAAGCTCGTAGATTAAATATCCCAACTTTTGCTATTGTTGATACCAACTCAAATCCTAATCTAATTGATTTCCCAATCCCTGCAAATGATGATGCATCTAAATCTGTAGCTGTTATTGTTAAAGCTGTTTGTGATGCTATTGCTGAAGGTATTGCTGAAAGAAAATTTGATAAAGAATCTATCGAAGAGGATACTAACGATGAGGAAAACACAATGAATATTGACATTGATGAAGAAACCATTAATGAGTTAGAATCTACAGATGAAGATGGTGTTAAACCAAAAAAAGTAAAAGCTATTGCTGAAGACGATACTACAAAAAGAAAACGTACTACCGTTAAAAAAACTACTTTTACTAAAAAATAATGAAGTTATAATATTTAAAATTATTGAAATATGGCAATTACAGCTGGTGATGTAAATAAATTAAGACAAATGACCGGTGCAGGTATGATGGACTGCAAAAACGCATTAGTTGAAGCTAATGGAGATTTCGATATCGCTATCGATATTCTAAGAAAAAAAGGTCAAAAAATTGCTGCTAAACGTGCTGATCGTTCTTCTACAGAAGGTAGAGTAGTAGCTAAAACAAATGCTGAACACACTTTTGCTGCGGTGGTAGTAGTGGGTTGTGAAACAGACTTTGTAGGTAAAAATGCTGATTTTGTAGCTTTCGCTGAATCAATTATTGATGCTGCTATGGCTAACAAAGTTACCTCATTAGAAGCTTTAAAAGCTTTAACTATCAATGGTTTAACTATTGATGAGATGATCATGGAAATGACAGGAAAAACTGGTGAAAAAGTGGAAATTCCTGCTTATAACTGTATTGAAGCTACTTCAGTTGCTGCATACAATCATAATGGTAACAGACTTGCTACCATCGTTGGTTTTAACAAATCAGGTGAAGCAGTTTGGGAAGCTGGTCACAATGTAGCTATGCAAATTGCTGCGATGAACCCAATCTCTTTAAATGCAGATACTGTTTCTCCAGAAACTATCGAACATGAATTGGAAATCAATCGTGAAATCGTAAGACAAGAAGGAAAACCAGAAAATATGGTAGAACAAATCGCTAAAGGTAAATTAAACAAATTCTTTAAAGAAAATACTTTGTTAAGTCAAGATTATATTAAAGATAATAAATTATCTGTAGCTGATTACCTAAAATCAATCGAAGCTGATTTAACAGCTACCGGTTTTTACAGATTACAATTAGGTGCTTAATCTCATTGTTCTTTAAATTAAAAAGAGGCTTTCTTTCGGAAGCCTCTTTTTTTTATATTAAAAATTTAAATTTTTTATTGAGGATCATAAATCTCAAAAGTATTATCAGTATATAAAATCACTATTCTTTTTGCTTTCTTACCCTCACGAGAATTGAATATTTGAGGTGAAGACGTATGTTCCCTAACCGGATTTAATTCTCGTGAGCTGTTTTCAACCACATTTTTCTTTGTTTTTATTGATTCTTCTAAGAATCCAGAGTCGTTGACCTCCAATTTTTCAATTGACTTATTTTCAATAACCGGTGTCGGCTTTTCAATTTTTGGTATGGATTGAGAAAAAAGATCCGGCTCATTGGTTTCAAATATATTTTGAACTGGAATTTTTTCTGATTCATCTTTTAACATTGAACCCATTCCCATCATTAACCATTCTGTTTTTACTTGTGGAAAACGAATCAATATCTTTCGAATAAAATCAAGACTAGGTTGATTACGACCACTAAATAAGTGTGTCAGGTTTGATCTGTTAATTCCTAATTCAGTTGCAAATTGAGCTGGTGATAATCCACTAAACTCCATGACTTGTTTAATCCTGTCAATCATAATTAATAATTTACATTTGTAATATCACATATTGTAAACATTATTTCATTTTACATTTGTAATGTAGTGTTTTTAATGATATATTTGTAACAAAAATATATAAAAATTCAATCTTATATTGAATTGTTGATAAATATATTGATTATTAATTTAATAAATATATATAAATAACTAATAATCAATAATTTAAAACATTTTAATCCATCATTTATAATATGTTAATATACCTGTTATAATATATAAATCAATACTTTATTAAAAGTTTATATTTATATTAGTAATCAGTTAGTTACGATTAAATATAATAATATAATAAATCAATATTAAGTTTAATAAATAAAATACCTATAAATAGTTGTTTTTTACAAAAGTATCATTGTTTATGTTTGTAATTTACATTATATCCGATACATTTGTAAATCATTTAAATACATATTGTGTTTACAATTGTATTAAAGTTAAAATATTTACATTTGTAATCTTTTCTGACAATCCCCTATTTCATTTAAAAAAAATTTTTTTATTAAAATATCTTATAGAAATTTAATCATAAAACAATTTATCACTATATTTGCACACAGTAATTTTAATTCAATTAATACTCATAAATTATGAAAGGACGTGAATCTCAACCCCACATTGGAATTTTTGGAAGAAGGAATAATGGAAAAAGTTCTTTGATCAATCGATTAACCGGTCAAGACTTAGCTATTGTTTCTGATATTCCCGGTACCACAACAGATCCGGTTAAAAAATCAATAGAAATATTTGGTATTGGTCCAACTGTAATTGTTGATACTCCTGGTATTGATGATGTAGGAGAACTTGGAAAAAAAAGAATAAAAAAAACAAATGATGCTTTAAAAACTATAGATTTGGCATTAATTGTGATTAATGATTATGAATTTGGAGATTTTGAAATCCATTTAATAGATCAATTAAATAAAATGGAAACTCCTTACATTATCGTTAATAACAAAGCAGACATTAATTTAGACTCATTACTAACAAAAGTTGCTGATACAAAAGTAATTAATGTGAGTGCCCATACAGGCTTAGGTATTCAGGAATTAATAGATGAAATGATTGAAAAAATGCCTTCTACTGCCTTTATTTCACACTCCCTGTTAGGTAGTGTTATGAATGAAGGTGATCAGATTTTATTGATTACACCTATAGATTCTGAAGCACCTGAAGGAAGAATGATACTACCACAAGTTCAAATGCTACGTGATGTTTTGGATAATGATGGAATTGCCATATTTGTGAAAGAGGATCGGATTACTGAATATCTCGATCATAATCCTAAACCCAAATTGGTTATAACTGATAGTCAGGTTTTTAAAAAAATATCCCCTTTAATTCCGAATGATATTCCATTGACTAGTTTTAGCATTGTTTTAGCACATCACAAAGGTGATTTTGACAATTATTTAAAAGATACACCTAAGATTGAAGATCTTCAGGATGGTGACCATATTTTGGTTTTGGAATCCTGTACACATCTTACTTCATGTGAAGATATTGGTAGGTATAAAATACCCCGCTGGCTTCAGGAATATACTCAAAAACAGCTTCATTTTACGATTGTATCCGGATTAGAAAGTGTGGATGATTACTCCAAATATAAATTGGTTGTTCAATGTGGTGGTTGTATGATTACCCGAAAACAGATTTTGAACCGGTTAAAACCTGCCCTGGATCATCAAATTCCAATCACAAATTACGGAATGATAATAGCTTACATGACCGGAATTTTTTATCGGGCAACTGAGATTTTTCGCTAAAAAAAGTATACTTTTGCAGGTTAAAATTTATAATTAAAAAATGAAGAACGAAAGATTTGCTGTTATTGGTGCCGGACACTTTGGATCCGCAATTGCGAGGGGATTATCTAACAAAGGAGCTGAAGTTTTAGTGATTGACTCTACCCTATCTGTTATTCAGGATATTTCAGATGATGTTGCTTATGCTGTATGCACTGATGCTACTAATAAACGTGCTCTGGAAGCTGAAAATATTGTTGATTTTGATACTGTTATTATTGCTATTGGAAACGATTTTGAAGCACGGCTTTTATGTGCTGCAAATCTTTTAGACCTTAAAACCAAACGTATCGTTTGCAGAACCTTAGGCGAAAATCAAAAATTGATTCTTCAAAAAATGGGGATAACTGAGTTTTTATCACCTGAAGATGAAATCGGTAATCTGTTAGCTGACAAACTGATCAATCCTAATATCTTAACCTATCTCCAACTTCCGGATGAATACAAAATTGCAGAAGTTTTAACTCCTTCATTAATAGTAGGAATGAGTATTGAGGAAGTAAATTTTAGGGATACATACAAAATCAGTTTAATTACAATTCGTAGAATGGTTCAGGAAACTCAAACTTATGAGGTACCGGAAGAACATATTATTGGTGTACCCGAGAATTCAGAAGTAGTAAGAAATACTGATATATTTGTATTATTTGGAAAATCAAGTGATATTGATACCTTCATCAATACTAATCAATAAAAGATGCCACTCTCCAAATTTGAAAGTTTAAGAAGAAAATTTAAGAGACATGTTTCAGATTATTCTGAAAAAGTTTCCAAAATTTTGCAGAAAATAAGCTTGCTATTTTCTTTTGGGACTATTATTGCCATCTGTTTTTACAATGGATTTTATATTTCAAAAGAAACAACATTCTATATCCATTTACTTATCTTTTTAAGTTTGATATTTTATATTTTAAAGTACATTATATCAGCTATATATTCTATTAAATGGGTACAATATATTAAAGATACCAAATTTGAGGCTATCATATTAAGTATCATTGTAATAGGTTTCATCTTTGTTGAAATATTTAGTGTCAATATTGGATTTTTAAATAATCCCATGTTTGGTGGATATTACATATTATTTATACAAGTCTATTTTTTATTGATCTCCTCCTTAGAATTAGTAAAAGCTTCCGGTTTTCTTACCAAATTCAATATGAGTCCTCCGGCTATGATGGTTCTTTCCTTTTTAGTACTTATACTTGTGGGGACATTTTTATTGATGATGCCACGTATGACTACAAATGGAATATCATTCATTGATGCGCTGTTTACTTCTACGAGTGCTTGTTGTGTAACCGGATTGTCAGTCATTAATACAGGAACAGATTTTTCCACACGCGGACAGGTGATTATCATGATATTGATTCAATTAGGTGGATTAAGTATTTTATCATTTGCATCGTTTTTTGCTTCCTTTTTTTCAAAATCGCAGGTTAGTTTAAAACAAAAATATTTTACAAAAGATTATTTATCAGCAAACCGTACTTCTGAAACATCTGTAATGATCCGTCAAATCATTATATTTACCTTTATTATTGAAGCTACCGGTGTTGGATTGTTATTTTTAAACTGGAAAACCACTACCCTATTTTCCAGTGATGGAGAAGCCTTTTATTATGCTTTGTTTCATACTATTTCTGCCTACAACAATGCTGGTTTTAGTTTATGGAATGCCAATCTGATGGATCAGGCAGTGGTACATAGTTACTTCCCGCAAATCATTATTATGATATTGATTTTTCTGGGAGGAATTGGCTTTTTTGTTTTGAGCGATTTTTTTGGGAAAGATGCCATCATGGAAAGAAAAAAATTCAGATGGAAAAAATTATTACCCAGTACTAAAATTGTATTAATAACTACATTTTTTATATTAGGATTTGGAACTATAACTTATTTTGCATTAGAGTTTAACCATTCTTTAGCTGATAAAAACAGTATTCCTGAAAAAATTGTATCTTCATTATTTCAAATAGTAACATCAAGAACGGCTGGTTTTAATCTGGTAGATATGTCAAAAATTTCAGCACCTGCTTTAATTTTAACGATGTTAGTCATGTTTATCGGGGCATCACCGGGATCTACCGCCGGAGGGATTAAAACAACTACAGCTTTTGTTTTATTTAAATCTGTTGTATCTACAATTACAGGCCGAAAACATCTTGAATTTCAGAAAAAAACGATTCCATTTGAATTGGTTGACAAATCGTATTCTATTACGATTATGTCCATATTAATTATTTTTATTTCCGTTTTTGCCTTAACCATTATTGAACCGCAACTTAACTTTATCAATTTACTTTTTGAAAGTGTATCTGCCTTTGCAACCTGTGGTTTATCAACCGGAATAACATTTGGATTATCTACAGCTGCTAAAACTGTTTTGGTTTTTGATATGTTTATTGGAAGATTAGGAACCTTAACCTTAGCCTTTGCTCTAAGTAAAAGGATCAAAGAATCGGAACATGTTTATCCATCCACCTATTTTATGGTAGGATAACAATTATCTTAATTCATTATTTAAAATATCTGCAATGTGAACTACTTCAACATTGATGTCCATTGTACTTATAAAAGAATCAATGTGTTGTAAACAATGAATATCTGTAGAAGTTATATATTGAGCTCCACAATTATACATTCGTAAAATCAATTCAGACAACATCTTATCAGATAATTCTGGATTAATAGATGCTAATGCACCATTGGCTCCACAACAGGTATTGATTTCCGTATCAATTAACAATTCTAAACCATCCGTATTTTTTAATAAAATTTCAGGTTCATTATCATATTTATATAAATTTCGCGCTGAACAAGAATTATAGTAGAATACACGACCGTTAAATCTATTGTTTAATTTTGTAACCTGTTTAACATTAACAATATAATCACATAAGTCAAAAACATTTTTGGTAAAAGCATTTACTTCAGCAATTACAGCGGTATTATGTAAAATCGATCTATAATAATTTTTTATATAACCGGCACAAGCAGCAGATGGAATAATAGTTGCTCTCTTAAAATCTTTCGGATCAAAAAGATCGTTGAGTAATTTATTAGCTAATTCTATAGAATTTTCATTTTCCCCTTGATAATAAAGGCATCTTCCGCAACAAGTCTGTTCAGGATTGTAAACGACAGTATCTCCCAATTTTTCTAAAATATTAATAACACTATTCGGAATTAGGGGACTATACATATCCATGGAACATGGAACAAAAAGATTCACTTTACTCATATCAATCACTTTATTTTAAACAAATGCAAAAATATCAAAAAGATTTGTTTCTTTTTAAAAAATAATGAATATATTTGCATAAAATTTTAACTATGAAAAAAATATATTTATTAGGAATTCTATTTTTGATCCTTACACCTGCATTGATTTCACAAAATGTAACTGTTGATAAACCTGCATTTTTAATTTATAACGCCAACGGAACATTAGTGACATACAATATAATGATAGAAAATGGCGTGAAAGCAGATGTTTGTTTATTTGGTGAATTGCATAACGATCCTATTTCTCATTGGTTAGAAAAAGAGATTGTAAAATCATTTTATCAGATTAAAAAAGACAGTTTAAAAGTGGGGGCTGAAATGTGGGAAACTGACAATCAACTACTTTTAGATGAGGCATTTGTCAATAAATTTTATGATCAGAAAATGTATCTGGAGTCCTCCAAATTATGGCCTAATAATGATCCTGATTATCTTCCCATTTTGGAATATTGCACTCAAAATAATATTCATTTTTATGCTACCAATATTCCCAGAAGATATGCCAGAATGGTTTCCAAATTAGGAATTGAATCATTAGATCAATTAAGTCCTATTGCAAAAAGTTATATCGCGCCACTTCCAATTGCAATAGATTTAAATGAAATTGCTTATAAAAACATGGTTCACGACATGCCTTCCGGTGGGGGTATGAAATCTGTTAATCCTGAAAATATTGCCAAAGCACAAGCTGTCAAGGATGCTACTATGGCATATTTTATTTTAAAAAATCTATCGAAAGGAGAACTATTTTTCCATTTTAATGGAGAATTTCATTCAGCCAACTATTCCGGAATTGTTTATTACTTAAAACTTTACAATAAAAATATATCATTAAAAACCATTTCCATAGTGCAACAAAAAGATATATTTAAATTAGATGCTGAAAATTTGAACAGGGCTGATTATATTATTGTAATTCCGGAATCAATGAGTACAACGTACTAATAATTCCTAAAAACGATCACCTCTCCCCCACTACATTTAATCGTAAATTGTTCATTTAGAGCTTCATTTAAGCTTCCTTCCCATAAATAATGGAAAGATCTGTCAAGAACAGGATATTTTAATCCTTCAAAAGTTAATAAAGTATCTTGTTTAAAACTAAAAATTGAAATTTGTTGTTTTGGATAGGAATTGAATGTTTTTGTATCAGAAAAAGCAGTAAAAACACCATTATTGGTAAACATTTCTATTGATAATTCATTTTTTAAACCAGCATTGATTTCCAAAACATAATGCATCATGATTGATAAATTGGCTAAAGCATGATCTTCTCGTAATCCAAACCCTCCCAGAATGGCAATATGGTTCCAATTTTGGTGAATACAGAAACGTATTGCTTTTTGTAGATCATTATACTCTTCACTTGAATCCTGAAACAATAGATGAGCAAATTGTTGTTTTACCAATGGTGAAATGGAATCCATATCTCCAACGATAGCTGTAGGATGGTACCCTAATTGTAGTAATTTTTCAATGGCGCCATCACAACACACTATATTTTTGGCATTTTTCAACATCTCTAAAGGTATCGGATGCGTAGGAATATCGCCATTTGCAAATATAATAGTTTCGTAATTCATTTACTTATAATTATTTTTCACAATATCATAAACCGGAATTTGAAACTCTTTTGATAAAGCATCACATAAAAAATCGGAATTATAGGTAAATCCTGAAGGGGATGTTGGATTAACACAAAGTGCAATCAATTTATTTTTTAAAAGAAGTTGAATTTGTCCTCCCGATTTTATAAAACTATTCACAGCTTCTTGTGAAGCAAAAATTTTAGTAAAATCTTTAACAATTACAACCGTCTCTTTGATCTCTTTTTGAATTCTTAAGAAATTTATAATTTGATCTGTCAGAGCTCCTGGAATATAAAAAGTATGTCCATATTGGAATAGATTGTCCTTGTATTGATGAATTAAAAGAGCAGAAGGGATTTGAATATCCATAACCTGAAAATTGCTGGTAATAGCGTACAATCCTGCATCTTTATATTTTAATTGATGCACCAGCTGATCATTACAAAAATCAACAAGTGGTAAATTCATCAATTGTAATAAAAATCTGGTTTTTTTAATAAGCTCCGGCAAATAGGGTGAAACTGCGGCACCTGTAGTTAAAATTACTGCATCTGTTAAAGCAGGGGAACCAAGTGATTTTCTGGAAAGTGCTCCATCAATAATGGATAAATCAACATGAAGATTTTTCATTTCCTGAATATACTCCTCAAGCCATGCCACTGTTGAGGGACCTGAGATGATCACTTTACCGGGAGTAATTGCTTTTGCAGTAACCAATTTTCCTAAAGATGACTTTCGATGAGAGAGATTTAAAATTTCAGCAGTCAGTGATTTTGATCTATAGAAATTTTCCGAAGTTACAAAAAGCGTATTTTTAGCCAGAAAAATTTCCGGTTTTTTGGTTTTGGCAACCTGATCTATTGATTCACCATCAATACCAATAGAAGTAATAGCCACAGAAATGTGGCTATTATTCTTTGTTTGGTTTAGCAATTCGATTCTTTTTAAAATATAGTTTAAGCATTCCGTTTTACCGGTATTTTTTTCCATACCAATAATCGAAAGGGTTTCATATTTTAAAATTTCATCGATAAAGGGCATTTTTTAATGATTTGTATGTCTTTCTTTACGAGCCAAATGAGAAGGTTCAATCGCTAAACGATCTCCATTCAATAAGGAAGCAACGCCATCCACTTTCTTTCCGGATTTACAATCTTCACATTGACAATTACTTACATAATCTGTTGGTTCTGTATAAGTGGTAATAACACCTTCATAGTTTCTTAGAACGATTCTATTAGCACTTTGAGTGATCAGGTAATCTGGCATAACAGGAATTTTACCACCTCCACCAGGAGCATCCACTACAAAAGTGGGCACTGCATATCCGGAAGTATGACCTCTTAATGATTCAATAATTTCAATTCCTTTAGATACAGAAGTTCTGAAATGTTCAATACCCATTGATAAATCACATTGATATATATAGTATGGGCGAACTCTCATTTTCACTAAATTATGAACTAATTTTTTCATAATAAATGGACAATCGTTCACACCTTTTAATAAAACGGTTTGATTTCCAAGAGGAATACCCGCATTAGCCAGTTTATTACATGCTTCAATTGATTCAGGAGTGATCTCATCGGAATGGTTAAAGTGAGTATTTAACCAGATTGGATGATATTTCTTCAACATATTCACTAAATCATCGGTAATACGTTGAGGACAAACCACAGGAACGCGTGATCCGATGCGGATAATTTCAACATGAGGAATAGCTCTAAGTCTTTGAATAATAGATTCTAACAAACGATCACTTACCATCAAACCATCACCACCGGAAAGAAGTACATCTCTCACCTGAGGTGTTTTAGCAATATAATCGATTGCTTTTTGAATATTATCTTCTGGCGATGTAGCATCATTTTGACCTGCAAATCTTCTACGTGTACAATGACGACAATACATCGAACACATGTCTGTAATCAAAAAGAGCACTCTATCCGGATATCTGTGAGTTAAACCCGGAACCGGAGAATCCTCATCTTCATGAAGTGGATCTAATAAATCAGCAGCAGCCTGATGCGTTTCAGAAATGGTTGGGATTGATTGTTTTCTTACAGGACAATTAGGATTATTGGGATCAATTAAACTCAAATAATAAGGAGTGATTGCCATTCTTAAGATTTTCAAGGACTCTTTAACTCCATTTTCTTCTTCAGGAGTTAAGGTAATGAACTCTTTCAGTTGATCAACCGTCTCGATTCTATTTCTAATTTGCCATTTCCAGTCATTCCATTGTTCATCAGTTACATTAGTAAACATTTCCTTTCTTCTACTCGCCATATTTTGTATCTTTTAAGTGTTTATGTGATAAATATTTAAATAATTTTGAAATCTAAAATTAAAGTTTGCAAAGTTACAAGAAATTTTTATTAAAAAAACTAAATGTTTCTATAATATCTATATATTTGCAATATTAAAAATAATTAATCGTTTAAGGACATAAAACTAAAAACTATGAAAACTACTATCTTATGGGCAGATGATGAAATGGATCTATTAAAGCCACACGTTATGTTTCTTGAAACCAAAGGGTATCATGTCATTCCGGTTGTTTCCGGAAATGAAGCTTTGGAAGTTGTTGAAAATGAAATTGTTGACATTATTTTCTTAGATGAAAATATGCCTGGATTGAGTGGCATTGAAACCTTGAAAAAAATCAAGGCATTACAAATGAATATTCCTATTGTTATGATTACAAAAAGTGAAGAGGAACACATCATGGAGGATGCCATTGGATCTAATATAGCTGATTATCTGATTAAACCGGTCAATCCAAACCAAATATTATTGTGTTTGAAAAAAAATATTGATAATAAAAAAATTGTATCTGAAAAAAGCACAATAGCTTATCAGCAAGCATTTAGAAATATATCTTTAAAGCTATCTGATAATTTGACTTTAGAGGAGTGGAATGATTTGTATAAAGAACTGGTATTTTGGGAATTAGAATTAGAAAAGATTGAAGACTCCGGTGTTGCAGATATTTTAGCGGAACAGAAAGCGGAAGCGAATACCCGATTTGGTAAAAATGTGATCAAAAATTATCAAAACTGGTTAAATGGAAAAGCATCTGAAAAACCATTATTCTCACATACCATACTCAAAGAAAAACTTTTTCCATCATTTGCGACTGAAAAATCAGTATTTTTATTTGTGATTGATAATTTGAGGTATGATCAATGGAAAACCATCCAGCCTTATATCAATGATTATTACAGAGTTGAGAATGAAGAGTTGTATTACAGTATTTTACCTACTGCTACACAATATGCCAGAAATGCACTTTTCGCAGGATTAATGCCTTTAGATATTTCAAAAAAATATCCTCAAATGTGGGTTAATGAAAATGATGAAGGGGGTAAAAATCAGTTTGAACAACCACTTTTAGCTGAAAATTTGAAACGACATGGTCACAATGTTAAAATGTCATTTTCAAAAGTTTTGAATCACGATTTTGGTAAAAAAGTTTTTGAAAGTTTTCATACTTTGCTACAAAATCAGTTGAATGTGATTGTCTTTAATTTTGTGGATATGCTATCTCATGCTAGAATGGATGTTGATTTAATTAAAGAATTGGCAGATGATGAAAAATCGTATCGCAGTGTTATTGCATCCTGGTTTGAAAATTCAACCATGTTAGAAATGATCAAATACTTATCAGCCAAGAATATACCTATTTTTATTACGACCGATCATGGGGCTATCAAAATTCAAAAACCTATAAAAGTTGTTGGTGATAAAAACATCAATTCCAATTTAAGATATAAAGTGGGTAGAACTATGGATTATCCTGAAAATCAAATTTTTGAGATTAAGAATCCTGAAGATATTTTTTTACCGAAAGAAGGTGTTACCCATCGTTTCATATTTGCAAAAGAATCAGATTTTTTTGCGTATCCAAACAATTACAATCAATATGTTAACTATTATAAAAACACCTTCCAACACGGTGGAATCTCTTTAGAGGAGATGTTAATTCCATTTATTAAGTTAATTCCGAAATAATAACATTCAATTATGCAAATCATTGACTTATAACTCACTAAAAAGAACTATTATGACTAAAAATCAAAATCTCGGGAAAGATGGAGAAACGATTGCTCTCAATTATTATCTTAAAAACAATTACACCATTTTAGAAAAAAACTGGACATTTGGGCATCTGGAAATTGATATTATTGCTCAAAATGGGAGTACCATTGTTTTTTGTGAAGTTAAAACGAGAACATCCACTCAATTTGCATCACCGACAGAGGCTGTCAATAAAATGAAGCAGAAAAACATCATCCGAGCTGCAAATGCGTATATTTCATACAAAAAAATCACATTAGAAGCTCGTTTTGATATCATTACAATTATTGGAAATGCAGAAAACAACCAACTGGAACATATTCCGGGGGCATTTAGTCCCACCTGGTAAAGTTATTCTCCAATAATTTTAATCAAAGCTCTTTTTTGGCGTTTACCGTCCATTTCGTAGTAGAAGATTTGTTCCCACGGACCAAAATCCAATACTCCATTTGTGATGGCACACACCACTTCCCTTCCCATGATTGTTCTTTTCAGATGAGCATCCGCATTATCTTCAAAACCATTGTGTTTATATTGATTATAAGGCTTTTCCGGAGCTAATTTTTCCAACCAAACTTCATAATCATGATGTAAACCTGATTCATCATCGTTAATAAAAACGCTCGCTGTAATATGCATTGCATTCACTAATACCATTCCTTCTTTGATACCGCTTTCATCAATGCTTTTTTGAACCTGGCGTGTAATATTGATAATTCCTCGTCTGGTAGGAATATTAAAAAAAAGCTCTTTTCTGTAGGATTTCATGTTATAAAAATTATATTTGAGATAATCTGTTTTTAAGATCCTGAATATGATTCTCTTCAAAAATCAAAGGTGGTGCAATTCTCAAGGCACCATCATACCATAAAAACCAATCTGAAAAAAGGCCCACTTGTAAGAATTTTTTCAAATTTTGAATATTGGTAGTTCCATTATAAAAATCGACTGCCATAAAAGCTCCTTTATATCTAATTTCCTGAACATTAGGATATTCAGAAAATATTTTAGATAACTCATCCCCTATTTCAGTAGCATTATTCCAGTATTTTTCTTTGATAATCTGTTTTAAGTGTGCCAATCCAGCAGCACAACAAACGGGATGTCCACCGAAAGTTGTGATATGGCCTAAGACAGGATTATTCGTAAAAACCTGCATTAACTCTTTTGAAGAAACAAAAGCTCCTAATGGCATACCACCTCCAAAAGCTTTGGCTAACAACAAAATATCAGGAACAATATTATAATGTTCAAAAGCAAACAGTTTACCAGTACGACCCAACCCGGTTTGAATCTCATCCACAATCAACAAAGTACCGGTTTTATCACATTTTTTACGCAGTTTAATCCAATACTCTTGATCAGCCATTCTGATTCCGGCTTCACCCTGAATCAGTTCTACAATTATAGCCGCTGTTTTTTTAGTAATCAACTCTAAATCGGGTAAATAGCCAAATTTAATCGGTTTTGTTTCCGGCAATAAAGGATAGAATGGTTTTTTATATTCTTCATTACCCATAACACTCATGGCGCCATTTGTAGCCCCGTGATAAGCATTATGAAAATAGAGAATTTCTTGTCTTCCTGTAGCCCGTTTTGCCAGTTTTAAAGCACCTTCAACAGCTTCAGAACCAGAATTTACAAAAAATACGGATTGTAAAGGTTGAGGAAGTTGAGCGCACAATAATTCAGCCAAATCCACCTGAGGTTTTTGGATCAATTCTCCATACACCATGAGGTGCATATACTGATCCACTTGATTTTTTACTGCTTTGATTATCTGTTTGTTACCATGTCCAAGATTGCAAACAGAGATTCCTGAGATGAGATCCAGATACGATTTTCCATTTTTATCATAAAAGTAAACATCAGAAGCGCTTTGAATCTCAATAGCTAATGGTTCATCAGAAGTTTGGGCAACAAAACGATAAAAATTTTGCAATAAACTACTTTTCATTTTTCGGTAACTCTTTGATTATAATTCCATTAAATTGAGCTGTACAGGTAAGATTGATTTCATTTATACAAACTCTTTCAGGAAGTGAAACGACATAAGATACAACATTAGCAATATCTTCGGCAATTAATGGATCAAAACCATCATATACTTTTTTAGCTTTTTCAACATCACCATGGAAGCGAGTAATAGAAAATTCAGTTTCAGCGGCTCCCGGAGAAACGTGGGTAACTTTGATTCCGAAAGGTAAAAGATCCATTCTCATCCCTTGAGAAAGTGCTAAAACTGCGTGTTTTGTAGCACAATATACATTTCCTCCTACATAAACTTCTCTACTGGATATGGAACCAATATTGATGATATGACCTTTTTTACGTTCCACCATTTGTGGAGTAATTAACCTTGACATATATAATAATCCTTTCACATTTGTATTGATCATACGTTCCCAATCTTCAATGGCTCCGGTATGAATTTTTTCCAATTCTACGGCTAAACCGGCATTATTGACTAAAACATCTATATTTTTAAAAGATTCAGGTATAGATTGAATTGCTTTTTCACACGCTTCATAATCCTGAACATCAAATATTAAAGGACATATTTCGACATTATTTTTGGATTTAATATTCTTAATTACTTGTAATAATTTTTGCTCATTTCTGGCAGTTAAAATGAGATCATACTGGAGTGATGCCAATGCATGAGCAATAGCTTCCCCAAATCCTGCAGATGCACCGGTAACAAGGGCAATTTTTTTCATATAGTTTGTTTTTAATTATTTTTAAATTTAAAATTAAGATTATTTAGTATCACAAACTGCGTTGATCCATTGTAACAAACTGTTTAAAACCTTAGGGGAAATAGTTTGTTCAATTTTTCCATATTCATCCATCATTCCCGTTTCGCATTCCTGAAACAAATGGTTCAGATTATGAAAAGATTCCACTTTATTTAACGGTGATTTTTTTGAAATATATTTTTTGATAATGGGTAAATGTGTGGCATAATTTACTTGCATATCCTTTTCTCCATTAATGGCATACACAGGACACTCTATTTTTTTAATATATATTTCAGGATCAATTTTAAAAAGCGCCATAAACCAAGGGGAAGCAATGGTACTTGTTTCCTGAAGAATATCAAAATCGGTTACATTATATCTCTTTCGTTGTTCAGGAGTCATTGATTTAGCATAATCTAGCATTATATTTCTATACTTTTCAATAACCACATCAGTAGAATCCTCTTTGGACAACATTTCATATACCTGAGAAGAAATTTTTAAAGTTTCTTTAATCTCTTTTTCTGAAAATCCATGTGCTTTGGCATCTATTGCAGCCTGATACAACAAAACATTCTTAAATGATTCACTACATCCTGCCATAGATACAATAAAATCAATATTATTATTTTCAGATGCAGCCATAAATGCGACCAAACCACCTTCACTATGCCCTATTAGACCAATTTTTGTTTTATTAAATGTTTCATTATTTTTAAAATATTGAACAATCAGATTCACATCTTTTACAAAATCGTAAGTCGTAGATTTTTCGAAAAGAAAAGTAACCCTATCATCGTACCG
>JACCEE011961940.1_pt1 | contig 17551 bp, 17 predicted proteins | sample 7449931 | NCBI WGS metagenome assembly JACCEE01 (sample SAMN15323457, study PRJNA562643) | freshwater metagenome | isolation source: river surface water | place: USA:Blue River Watershed | collected 2017-08-19 | reverse complement strand
CTCAACAATTCCAAATTAGGTAACAAAGGTAATTCTACAAGCCGATTTTTGTCACAATGTAACTCGATTAACTTCGGAAATAATGGTAAATGTGTTAATACATTTTGATTACAATATAAATGTTTTAAATTCGGTAAAGATTCTATATCGTCGACTTTATTTAATGAACAACATAATTTCTGTAATTTTGGTAATAATGGTATTTTTGTAATTTTATTATGATAACTATATAATTCTTGTAGATTAGGAAAACTAGGAATTTCTGTAAGTTTATTTCCATCACAACGAAGTACTTTTAATTTTTGCATTAACGGTATTTCAATGAGTTCGTTTCCCATACAATATAATTCTTCCAAATTTGGAAATAATGGAAGTGTTTTTAATTTATTATAATCACAATGTAATGAAACCAAGTTAGGAAAACTAGGAATTTCTGTTAATTTATTACAAATACACCTCAATACAATTAAATTATTTGACAATATTGGTAATACTGTCAATTGTTGATGTGTACAATAAAATTCTTCTAAAAAGAATTCTTCTATTTCTTCTACTTTATTTTCATTATTTGGTTCATTATTCAATTCTTTGTTTGTTTCATTATTGCTTGTCATTTTGAAAGAGAGACTTTAAAGAAAGGGATTTTGTATGATTTTATATGAAATTATTTAAGTTCAATTTTAATATGTTCTACCAAATCGATTACTTTATAAGCTTCATTTATCACAATATTTTTTAACCAATTTTGACTATTTTGACAATTTTGATGATCTATCATTTCATTGATTTCATTGATTTCATTGATTTCATAAATTGTTTTTTTACAATATACCATAATACAATCTAAAAAATCTAATCTTGATAAAGGGTAGGTAATTTTACTGGAAATCTCATCAAGATTTTTCTCCAATATTAAAAAGAATATAATTCTATTTTTCATCGTCATAATTCCATACGGTTGTAATGTATTAAATACACAACGCAAATCACGAATATTGGTACAATTATATTCTTTTGATTCATCATAAATTTCATAAAGACGAAATTCTTGGTAAGAGTTCATACAGAGATATTATAATGATATTATTGATATTATTTATATAATTTCAATTATTAATAATATATTCACGTTTAAATATTTGATCTGCCAATCCAAGTTCTATACATTCTTCCGCATCAAATACTCCTTCTTCTTCTAATATTGTATCAATATCTTTCTCATTTATTTTGGTATGTTTTAAATATATATTTTTTATAGTATCCATTAAATGTGTTGAAATTTTATATCTAACATTATAATCATAAAAAATATTGATTAAATCATACTTGTTTATTGTTGTATCTTTTTTATCTGGTTTATCATTTTTAGCACATAAATCTTCTATTTCTTGATGAGGTTTTACATATTGTAATTGTAATAATTTTTGTTCAGGTTTCATTTCACTATTATTTGATTTATCTCTTTTCTCTCTTTCTTCATTTTCTATTATGATTCTGGTTTGTTCCTCTATTCTTTTTTGTTTCTCTTCCTTTTCTTTTTTCTCTTTTTCCAACATTTTATTTGTTTTATATGTTCCTTCTAATTTATTATATTTATCCTTTCCTGTTGTTACTTGATGTATTAACATATATGTATTTGGTGTAATGTATTTAATTTTTCCTGCCATACTAATAATTGTTCCAGCAGAACAAGTTTCTCCAGTACATATTGTATATACTGGAATTTTCATACTACATATTAAATCATAAACAGCAAGAGAATCTGTCGCACCACCTCCTGATGAATTAATATGTAAATAAACTGATTTGAATTGTTTTTCCATTTTAACCAATTCAGTGGTTAATCTAGACATTGAACGTAGATTCACTGAACCATTAAAAAAGATTTCATTTTCTACCGTATTAATTTCAAAACGTTTATTATATTCATCTATTTCTGTTGTTGAAATTGATGACATTTTTTATTTATTGATTTATAGATATTTATAAACTGATTATTTTAAATGAATTTATAATAGTTGAATTTGAAAAAAACAAAGAAATAAAATCAATCAAAAGGGAATGAAACAAAGAAATAAAATCAATCAAAAGGGAATGAAACAAAGAAATAAAATCAATCAAAAGGGAATGAAACAAAGAAATAAAATCAATCAAAAGGGAAGGTTCGGAAACCGTAGGTTTCTGAAAAATTGAATACATATAAATTAACAGAAAATAGGTAGAAAACAATTATAATAAAATGGCTTTGATGACATCTGAAACTATTCTTTCAACAAAAACAGTTCCAATTCAATACAATATCAAAATTCGGCACGATTATATTACTGGCGATGAACTAGATGACGACGCATTGGAAGCATTTAGTTTTAATGATTTACAATTAATGAATTTTGATATTACGGTAGATTATGTTGAAGGTTGTAGTTGCGAGTTTAATTTATTTGAAGTTCATACATCTTATTTATCTGAATTTCAAGAAATGAGAGAAAACCTTTATGTAGTACGTAAAAGAATTGATTTTGAAGAAGGTGGACTTTATATTTCAACAGATACAAAATATATTACATTCTGTGTAAGAGGTCCCGGTAATATGGGTTGTATATTTAAATTTAAATATTTGATTGATTCTAAGATTGAAAATATTCTGGATTATATGATTGATAAAATGAGTAAAGTAGAGCAATTAAATCCAAAAAATAAAACAAAAGAATACAAAAATAATCAGTAGAAATAAAAAATAAATTATAAATATTTTATTAGATTTTTTTTTAATTTTTTAAAAATATTTTTTGAATTCCCCCTCCATTTTTAGAATCTCCTACTTTTGAGACAAAAAAATATTTTTACAATCACAAAAACATAGCATTTATACTTTTTTATTAGCGTTTTCAATAACAAATATCAAAAATACTGGATTTGATAAAATTATCATTTGTAGTAAATATACATATTATATTTATTACTATAAATGGTTTAATTTATTATTTTTATAACTAAATTTTAATAAAAATGATAAAAAAGTAGTAACTTTATTTATATTATTCACTAGTTTATTTAAAATGTTCCAAAGTATTATTATATAATCTCATCTTAAGGTTTTCTTTAATATCTTGTAGACGTTGTTCTCTGTTTTCTAAATATTTTTCATATTTTTGTGCAGATGTAGGATAAACTGTTTTATTAAAATCATTCCATTCATCCATAATACTTTCATAAGAATCATAAACTTCATCAATACCTTTATTTAATACTTTCCAAGTTTCATTGTCTTTGTATTGAATTCTATTTTTATTAATATTGGTATATTTGATATTCATATTCTCTGGAATTTCTGGATTAAAATGTACTAATTCAATCATTTTGTTAATACAAAAATTAACTGCGTTTAATGCTTTAATAAAATGTTGGTCAGTTAATTTGCTAAGGTCGGTTTGATTATAATTTAAAACAATATGATTTGTTACTTTATTAGTAACATTATTAATTGTACAATTTGTATTATTGGTTGTATTATTATTTGTAATATTACTTGTATTATTTATTTGATTTGTAATGCTTTGGTCTATTTTTGGTTTTGGATTCTCTTTAAACTTACAAATTTTTTTATGTTCATACACATTTTGTCTATGAGAAAATGTTTTACAACAGTATGGACAGTCATATTTTTTATTATTTGATTGTTCATCCGTTACATTTTTTAATTCCGTTACAGAAACCGTTACGTTATCTGTAACTGATTTATCTGTTTTTCCGTTACATTTTAAGTTTATGTAATGGTTTTTAGAATTTAAGTGTCGTGTATGATTAGATTTATAAGCAGTTGTATAACTGCAACAATCACAAGTAAAAATAGGCATTTTTATGGTATATATTTATTATATATTTTTAAATTATTTATTTATTATAATCAAAATATGATTTTAATAATTATATTTATATAAAATAATATAATCAAAATAAGACCATAAAAAATCGGTTTACCGATCAGGGAGAGAGTCGCTCAAAATTTTTCGAAGAAAAAATAAACAAAATTAATAAAAAAGAGAGGATTCTAAAAAATAAATAATTATAAAAATAATATCAAAATAGTATATATGTCCAACTTTATCTATTATATTTTAATATTATTTCTAGTGTTAATTTTATTGTATATATTAAAACAAAAAGAAGGATTTGAATCCAATGAAAAAAATGATGTAAAAGATAAAAAAGATAAAAACGAAAAAAATACAAAGTCACTGTAATACAAACCGATAATCGTTTATCATTAGATTATTTACAATTATCTAGAAAGGTAATAGAAACAGTATGTAATGAAGATGGATATATTTATAATTTTATAAAAATAGATACAAGTAAATATAACGATATACATCCAGCAACAGCAAAAATATATGTAGTGAATGAATATTTACAATCATCCACTGATGATATGATTATATTTTTAGATAGTGACGCTTGGATACAAAATAAATATTGGTTAAAAAATATATTAGACTATTTAAATCGAATGAATGAATATAATGGAGCATTTTCTAGAGATCCATATAGTATAAAAAATACATACATTAATAGTGGTTCATTTATTTTGAAAGTAAATGATTTTACAAAAGAAATGTATAAAAATCTCATCATTGAGTTAGATGATGAAACTGAACAAAATAATATATGGCCATACGATCAATATTTCATAAGTGATTATGTCTATAAAAATAAAGATAAATTTTTGATATTTGTTCCAACTGTTCTTAATACACCGGATGGAAGAGTTTTGCGTCATAATTGGTTTAAGAATGACTAAATGTTTAAAGATTTAAATGATTTAATAGAGAGAAAAACAGACATAGAAACAACCGAATTTGACATAACTAATAATATAGATAAAAAAGGGTTTCCAAATATGATAGACCAAGATAATCCTTTTGAATAATGTTTGAATATTTGAATATTTAAATATATTGATAAAGAGAATAAAACTTTTATTATTAATTTATCATTAATTAAACAAATGGAATTACCAAAACATAATTACACAAATAATCAAACTCAAAATCAAAATAATCAAAATAATCAAAATAATGAAAATAATGAAACGAATGAAAATAAACCAAAAAACGAAAATCTTATCTGGGAAGCTTCCTCAGAATCAAACAATGAAGAATACAATGGAAAAATATCTTTCGAAGAATTAAAATTAAAAATCATTCAACAATACGAACCTGGAACCATACATAAATATTCATCTGCATTAGATATTTTGGCAAGTTTCATCAAATCTCAGGCATTTCTCTATAATGAATCGAGTAATCATTGTAAGAGATATTTGAATTATCTAATGTTTCCTTGTATTTTTTTATCGACAATGTGTAGTGTATTATCCACAGTAACACAGGCATTTCCAGAAGGACCCTTGGTCATAGCAATCATCAATGCGATTATTTCTTTTTTATTGGCCATTGTAAATTATTTAAAATTAGATGCTGCAGCTGAAGCACATCATATCGCAAGTAATCATTTCTCTCGATTAAAAACATTGTTGGAATTTTCATCTGGAGAAACTTTGTTGTTTGAAGACCCATTGTTACATAATGATGGAATCAAAAAAGAAATAGAGAGTTGGGATTTAATGCATCATCGTCCTACTTCAGAAGAAAAAGAAGAATTAGAAGAGTTTGAAGAAATCCGCGATCGATTTATTCAAACGGTGTATGACCAGAGAAAAGAACTCAAAGAGAAACTTATCAAAACATTACAGGAAAAAGTCTCGATTATCAAAGAAAAAATCATCGAAATCAAAGAGAACAATCGATTTGCAATTCCCAAATATATTATGAAACGTTATCCTATTATTTATAATATTAATATATTCTCTTTTATAAAAACAGTCGATGATTATCGTTTAGGTGTGATAAGTAATTTAAAATATGTAATGAATGAAATAAGCTTTATTAGTAATAAACAAACAAACAGCGAAACCTTGACCGAGAAAGACAAAGAACGTATAATGTTTTTATACGAACAAAAAAGTTATATTCATAAAGAACTGATTGTATTAACGAGTACTTATAATTTGATTGATGTGATGTTTCAACAAGAAATAGCAAACCAAAATATTTATAATGAATATTATCTACAATTTTTGTTACAAAAGATGTATAATTTTCTCTGTTGTAATAAAAATTCAAAACTATTTATTCCAGAAGGATATAAGAATCCTTATGATTGTGGATATTTTGATGAAAAATCAAAAATGTCATTATTAAGAAAAATATTAAAAACCTAACAAAGAGCATATAGAATGACCTGTGTAACCTCGAATCGCACCACAAATTAATCCAATCATACAAATCAACACGAAATTTAATTCAAAGTAAGGCCTTAATACATAATATTTATATGATAAATGATACCAAGAATGATTATACCAATCATACAAATCATAAATAATTTTTAAAATAATATGAAATGATACAAATCCAAGAATAGACCAGATTAAAGTATCAAATAATATAACCAACATAAGAATTAACTATTGTAACTATAGTAAAAGATTTATATAATACGATGATGATTTCTTTTTATATTATTTAAATCCCCAAATTTTTAGCTTTATAAGCAAAAAGAATATTAGTAGCATTATTAAAATATTTCATATCAAGTAAAACATCGTTTTTATCCATTTGAACATATTTTTGGTCATATAATGAATTATTTGAATCAGTAAGTATATCTTCATAAATATTGTAGGATGAATCACTATCCACATTAATCGGAGTATATTGAGCCATTAATCCCTCACGATTTCTTATAGAAATATAAACAAATATTAAAAATAATATCACTAGTAAAAAAATAGCAATCATTTATATATATTTATATAAATTAAATGGAAGATAATACATCAATAAGTAATGATGTACTACCAAATAATACATCAGATTCAATTAACAATGCAAACAATAATAATAATACGAATTTAAATGTAAGTGAGTATGATAATCCAACAAATCAAACAAATGTAACAAACGAAAACGATGTAAGCGATAATTATCAAGGAGATAGTAGTACAATCGTTCAGTTTTTAGTATATGGTACATTTGTGTTATTTATCATAACAATATTTGTAATATATAATTATAAATTATACAATTATGCGTGGGCATTTTTTTCAACTTATATATTTGTGTATATTAGACAATTTTGGATATTTGCAGTAGTAGCTGTAATATTTAGTTCATTTAAATTAGTAAAATGGATAGAAGGATGTATATCACAAATTAAATTAAATAAGAAGTATTCTAAATACCCATTACAAGACCCACCTACAATGGATTTTTTTTTAAACAAAGTTCCAAAACGTAGAAAGGTACAAGGAGCTTATATTCAATTTATGAAATTATGGTATAGTATTATGATTATCATATATGTTCTTGCAATCATAATTATTATAATATTCATAATGTTAACTTGTTTTATAATGGGTCATATGTTATCTTGGATGGATTATTTTTGGATATTACGTTAATTATTGGAAGTAATATATAAAAGACGTAATAAATCATTTCCATATTCGTGTTTTAATTGTCTTAAAAAAGCTGCATAACGATCACCTAATTTTCTATTTTTTATGTAAATATGAATCGGAATCAATGGAATTTTATAAACTTCAGGACGTAATCTCTCAATTTCATCTCGCATTTTTGGTGATTTTTTCATTTCAGCCATAATTGCCATAATCAAAAAGTCAGAGGATTTTGTTTGTTGATTTGCCCAATTTACAAATTCATAATCAGATAATTTAAACATATCCAATTCAAATTTATGTTTTTTATAAAGAGACTTATCACAAAAACGAATAGAAGTAGATTCTTCAATACGTTTCGGAATATAATCTCTAGAAACATATTCCATTTTATCGGATTTATCTTTTATTTTATCTTGTTTTCTTGGTAATTCCAAATCTTTTTTAAATCCAAATTTATCATCAGTATATTTTCTTGAAAAAACATAATTATGTTCAGGTAATTTTATATCATCATTCATATAAATTATATAATTATGTTTTATTTTAATTCCTATCCAAATATATAAATGGATTTATTGAATATACATCATTTGTTATTTGATTTTATAAAAAAGAATATGATCACATTTATATCTTATATGGTTTGTACAGTTATACTTTATCCAGTAAATTTTGTTCTTATTCCTGATTATTATGGTATGGTCATTAACTCTTTCAAAGATAAATCTCAAAATTTGTTTGTTTATTATGTGAAGATGCTTTTTGGAGCCTATATTGTATCTTGGTTATTAGAATCGGTGGTTTTATTCATTCAATATAAATTAACACCAAACTTCTCTGAATATGCTACTGGAACCATTTATGAATTTATTTTAAATAATTATGAATTGGATTTTGAAAACATTCATACTGGTGAAATTCTATCTAAAGTGATTCGTATGCCTGGAATATTATTTGAATATGTTGATGTATTTCGTCTTGAATTTTTAAAAGAATTATTTGTTTTGGTAACTGCAATTTATAAATATGTTCAAGTATCTTATACTGCAACCATTGCTTATATTTTTTTCATTGTCATCAACTATGTCTATATGTATGTGATGTTAAAAATATTCTCCAAATACAATGTTCAAACCAATAAATTACAAGACCGTATGTATGAATATTTAGTAGATTGTTTCAATAACTTATCTGCAGTTTATGCTTTCAATCAAAAAGAAAATGAGATGGAACGTTTTTATAATCATAGTTTCAAAAGTTACAAACAAATTATGTCGGATTCATTATTGGCCTATATTAAAGGTGACTTATTATGGGGTGGGGTTACTCTAGGTTTATTTGTAGTGATGAACTATATTATTTATAAAGCCTATTTGGACAAAGAAATTAATGCTGAATTATTAATCAGTACATTCGTGGTGACTTTTTCCATCATTCGACTTTATGAAAAATCAGAAGGTTCCGCTCATAAATTGGCATCGGTTTTTAGCCAAATCAAAGATAGTGAGACTTTTTTCAATCAAATCTCGAATTTTAATTACAATGATAAGAAAGAGAATAAATCTAAATTTAGAAATGGTGATATTGTTTTTAAAGGAATCAATCACAAATATGATGATACATTTGTTTTACAAAATATTAACATAACCATCAAAAAAGGAGAGAAAGTTGCTTTAGTAGGACAAATTGGAAGTGGTAAATCAACCTTGATTAAATTATTACTAGGGTTTCAACCTATTGTAATGGGTAAAATTACAATTGATGAAATTGACATCAATCATATTCCTAACGAAGAGATACGTAATAATATCTTTTATATTCCTCAAAAACCAAAATTATTCAATCGAACTTTATATGAAAATATCATTTATGGTTTAGATAAACCACCTAGTAAAGAATCGGTATTAAAATTATTGGATGATTTAGGATTGGATGATATTCGCGAAACATTTGAAATCAAAATGGATGAAGAAGTAGGAGTAGATGGAAACGCATTATCTGGAGGTCAGCGACAAATTGTTTGGTTATTACGTTCTTTTTATCGTCAGTGTCGTATTCTTGTTTTGGATGAACCAACCGCTTCTCTCGATCCAACCAATAAAGAATTGATGATAAGTGTAATTAAGAAAATATCGATTGGTAAAACCGTTATCATTATATCTCACGATCATATTGACCCAATGTTTAGAAAAATAGAATTAAAACAAGGTCGTTTAGTATCTTCAAGTTATTTTGACTAGAAATATATAATGGATAAATTAATAAAGATAGTAAAAGAAATAAAAACAGAGAAACAAGGTATTATTGAAGCATATAATCAGTCAAAACAAGAAATAAAAACTAAATTAATGGATATATTAAAACAAATAGAAAATAAAAAAATAGATATTTCTAAATTAAATATTGATGATAAGAGTGTAGATGATCAAGAAATAATCAAAATATTTGAAAGAATAAATAATTTGATAAATAATTCAAAAAAATATAAAAATTTTAGTAAAATATCAAAAGAGTCTGATGAAAAGATAAAACAACTTGAATCAGAAAAGAGTGAACTTTTACGTATAAAAGAAGAAATATATAGTAAATTAATAGAATCTGAAATAAAAGCTAAAATATATTTATCTACTTTTTTTGATACAAATCAACAATATTTATTACAAATTGGTTTAAATAATGACACAATTTCTGAAAATAAACGAATAATACAACAAAACAATTTACATATATCACAATTAGAAAGACAAATTGAAGATGTAAAAGAATTATTAATAAAATTTAAACAAACACATTCAGAAGAAAAAAATGAAACAAAAGATAAAACAAAAGATTTAAAAGAGATTGTTGAAGAAATCATAGAATTAGAATTAACACGATTACGTGAAGAAATAAAACAAGAAACAAAACAAGAAACAAAACAAGAAACAAAACAAGCTAATGAGGATGATGAAGTGATTGATACATTTGCTCAACCAAAAATATCATCCGTTCCTAAAAATGATTCAAAAGGTGAATTAAAAGAAGATAAAAATGAAGGAGAAGAAGAAAACACTGAAGAAGAGGCAAATATTGCGGAATCTAAAGAAGAAAAAATAGAAAATTTTAAACAGGTTGAAACTAAAGTTACAGAATTTAATATGTTAAAAGATAAATATTTAGTTCTAGTTAAAGAAATAGAAAATGAAACAGATGAAAAAAAACTTGTGGAATTGTATTTATTGAAAGAAATGATTAAAGACTCATATAATAATGCACGTAAAGATATACTAGATATATTACATTTAAAAGATTTAGAAAATTTACAATCAAAATCAGATGAATTAGATTCAAACAGAAAACTAATATCTGAATACCAACAAAAAATACAAGAATTAGAACATAAATTAAATATACCGAATCCTCAAATAAAATCACCGCAAGAAATTGAAGAAATAATGAAAGAATCAACAAATTTAAAAGAAATAATAGACAAAAAGAATCAAGAAATTTTAAGGTTAGAATTAACTTTTCACAGTAGAGTAAAATATGCAATTGAAACACAACAAAAAACACAGCAAAGTATAGTTAAAGGATTAGAATCTCACGCTGAAAAATTAAAAGAATTCAATAAAACTCTACTTGAAAGAATAAGAAATAAAGATGATGAAAACTTAGAAATAAACGAGCGTCTTAAGTTATCAGAACTTGAGAAAAAAAGATTGTTAGGAGAATTAGAAAAAAAACAGAAAGAGATAGATGAATATAAAAGTCTAGAAGGTGAAAAAAATAAGCTTGAAGACAAGTTAAAAAGTACTGAAAGTGAATTAGCTAGTGTTAAAAATGAATTAGAAGAAATAAAGCAATACAAACAATTGTTTAGTTTTACACAAGTATTTTCCGTTGATCCTAATAATAAGTATTATTTACGAAGTCCAAGTCAAAGTGTACAACGACCTGAACAAAGTGTAAATCGACCTGAACAAAGGGTACAACGTCCTAAATCTCCACAAAATAATCCAAACTTAGAACAATCCGGAAAAATAACAGGATTTACACAAGACAAAAATATAAGAGAGGGACTAAACACAGAAGAACCAAAACAAAGACAAAGTTATAGTGTAATAAATACAATTCTCGATGATAATGGTTTATTTATTGAAACAGAAGACAATGAATATATTTACAATTATTTTGATAAAATAAAAGAAAATTTGAATGAGATTTTAAGTAAAGATGCACAAATTAGAAAACAAATAATATATGAAAAATCAAGAGAACTACAAGAATATTTGACGACAAATGTGTTAAAAAAAGAAGACTACGATGATTGGTTTAATCATTTCTTTTTATTATTATATATAAACTTATACCAATATAAAAAAGATAATTATGATGAATTTATTGAATATATAAAACATAATTCAAAAGAAATAATTCAAGAAATTATAAAACAATATAAAAATTATATAAATGATAATGAAAAAAAAATTAATGATTATATATTATACATTTTATATGATTTACAAACTAAAAAAAAAGAAAAAAATGATGCAGAATTAGTTCGACAAGAACTTGAAAGACAAAGAATAAAACAAGAAGAAGCTAGAATAAAACAAGAAGAAGCTGAAAAAGAAGCAGCAAAAATTGTAGGAGATTTTTCACGAGAAGGAAACAGTGAATTATATGTAGAAGATGTATGATTAAAATACTATATTATCTTATATGGCAGTTCAATTCAATGGTTCTTCTCTGTTATTTCAATTCGTAGATTTAGATTTAGATTCTATTTATTCGTCTGACCCAAGTTTCCAAGAAGCATTAAATGCTCCGACATTTGACCCCACCGATGCAATCGCAAATTTATATGTTCCGCGAGATTGGTTTTCAACGATGTTTTGGGTTAAATTTCCTTTTGATGATTTAAATGATATGAATCCAATGTATTATGCAGTTGACCCATCAGGTTGGCGTATCACAGAATTTAGCGAGAGTATCGTCACACCAGATACAGCAGTCAATGCGCGCGTAGCAAATCAAACCATTTCGCAGGATTTTGTACGTTCTATTTTAAGAGATATTACAGGAAGTATTGGTTTAAATAGTTTGTTTAGTAACAAAGCACAAATGATACAAAAAGTGAAAGATGTGGATGGAGTATTTAATAATAGTATAATAAGTTTAATTCAAAATTGCGGATCACTTGACCAACCCAAAGATAATACCACTGTAATTAATAATCCAACCAGAGTATTATTGAACAGTATTATCAATAAAGATTCAACCAATCCAACAAGAAGAATACAATTATTAAATCAAATCAGAACTCAGTTAGATAATTTAATTTCAGGGTATCAAGATTTGATTTATTATGTATATGGAACAACTGATTCGAGAGGTACAGGATATTATTATCCATTGTATCTGTCTTATCGTCCAAATACAAAACAAATTGTGTTTACCGATGTATACATTGACCAAGTGTTTTACATACCTTTGGACGGGCATTTTGCGGAGCCATTGATTGAAGACATTACAGGAAAAGTAGACTATGCAATGTATGATAATAATTTCATTACAATACCTTTTGAATATGGAGATACCATATCGGTGCGTTTGACTTATAAACCACATAATAGTAGTTTATATGGACGTCAGATGAACAATCGTTCTTATATTATTAATATGAATTTAAATAGAGATAGTGTGATGTTTTTGTCACCAAATGGATATGATGCAAGTATGGGAAATACTTATGTAGGCGAAATCGTGGTATTCGAACCAGGTGATTATTTTTATCCAACTTTAGGAGATACCGAATTAACTTTTTATAGTATTGGCGATGTAACATTAACAGTAAATGACGAAATATTTACAATTCATACAACTCAATGGGAAGAATACAGATTAGTATTAGATTTAAATACTATTTTAAACATAGATACGAATTATGGTTTTGTAAAGACGAAAGGACAAAAGAGATTGGATTTGATAAAAATAAACGGAACCATAAGTCAATTAGTTTTGAGATTTAGAGATGGACATAGCGTACATATGATTTAAATCAAGGAAACCTAGGTTTCCTTGAGAACCTTCCTATCAGAAACCAACGGTTTCCGAACCTTCCCTTTTTGTTTTTTTGTTTTACTGTTTTTGTTTTACTTTTTTTCTATTCTATTTTATTTTTTATAAATAAAATTGAATCATTTGAAATCATCTAATTGAACCATTAAACAAACCAACAAAACAAAATGGATTATTCAAAAAAGACTGTAAAAGAATTACAAGCAATTTGTAAAGAATTAAATATGAAAGGTTATTCTAAAATTAAAAAAAATCAATTAATAGAGATGATACAAAAAAATAATATTAAAACAAAACCCAAAAATAAAGTAAATAAAATGAATAAATTAAAAGAAGATAAATATACTTCTCAAATATTAAAAGAACAATTCTCTATTCATAAGGATTATGTATTAAGACGAATGCAAACAACAAATGAATTAGGGTTACGAGTAAGACTACCTTCAATTCCAGAGGATATTAGTGAAAATATTATAAAGTTTATTATTCATAATAAATTAAATGATAAAACATCCACACGAGCGTGTAACTCAGGTAATACAGGTGATTTATATTCAGAATTAGAAGGAAAACAAGAATGTAAATGTTTTACAAGTGACGGACCAACTTCTTTCACACCATCTTCAGAATGGGATGTAATATATTTTCTAGATGCAAGAAATTGGTTAGAGAATATATTTGTATTATATAAAATTCCTTTAAAACGAACTTCGAATGAATGGAAAAACATTAAAGTAAGTAATTCACAAACATTTGAAGACCAAACAAAACAAGGACGACGTCCTCGTATTAGTTGGGATGGTTTATTACCACAAATAAAAAATTATTGTGTAAAGGTATTTGAAGGTACATTTGAAGAAATATTTATTCCTGTAAATCCTGTTAATTCTGTTGTTGAAGAAGTAATGGAATAATTCTATCTGCGATTAATTTTATAACAGGAACCGACACAGCATTTCCAGCCAGTTTATATAAACTTGTATCTGATAATGAGGATGGTAATTTATAAGAAGAAGGAAACCCTTGAAAGTTAAAACATTCTCTAGGAGTTAATTTACGAATCCCTTTATCATCCATAACGATAGGAACATTATGTCCACCGCCACCCATATTAGCGGTTAATGTAGGACATTCGTTACTTTTATTTTCTCTAACATAAACTCTTCTATATTGATAAATAGTATCTTTTTTATTTACACTATCTTTTAATAATTTCCAGGTACTAGATTTATTATTATAATAATATTTATCAGGAACATTCGATTCAAGATATTCAGAGATACTTTTCTTTTTAATATCAGGAAAGTCTAAATTAAAGGATTGAAATACTGTTTCGGATTTTAAACAAACAATATAAATACGTTCTCTGTGTTGAGGAATACCAGTAATTTTTGCGGTGTTTAATACTTTATAACAAATATGATAACCTCGTTCTTTAATATTTTTTTGAATGGTATGAAATGTTTTATTATCGTCGTGAGTTAATAAATTCTTTACATTTTCTAGAATCACACACTTAGGTTGATGATGGTCAATAATCGATAAAATTTTCCAGAAAACATTGGAACGTTCATCATTGAATCCTTCTTGGTGACCAGCAATACTGAATGGTTGACAAGGAAACCCTCCTGTTAAAATATCGTGTGGAGGAATATCTTCGACTTTTATATCATTTAAATCTTTTAATGTAAGTGTATGGTTAAAATTACCATCATAAATTTTTTTAGAATGTTCAACCATATCATTTCCAAATACAATATTTACTTTATTTTGAAATGCTAATGTAAAAGCACCTGTTCCTGCGAATAAATCAATCATTTTTAATCCTTTTTCATTTTCAGCTTCATTATTAATTTCTGTCTTAATTTCCAATTTAGTTTCCAATTTAGTTTCTGATTTTAATTCTGGTTTCAAACAATCATTTAAAAGTGAAATTATTTCATTTTTTTTCTTATTACTATAACCTTTAATTTTATGTTCTTTGCATAACAAGATAAGTTCGTCTTTTGTCTTTTCAGATAAATCCATATTCATAAATAGTTTCTATATAAATCAAAGTAGAATTATCTTTAATCAATTTTTATTTTTTATATGATTCAAAAAATTTGTATAAAATATTATAAAATGAAAAAGTATAAATATGGATGTTTCAATCAACACATATTCCGTTTCCGACGGGACCGCCTCCCCCCCACAGTCACCAACCACCTCCAGTTCCATATTGGATGCGGTTTCAACCAACACATCTCAACACAATAGCTCATCTATTTCTATTTTTAACACATCGACCACCCCCGAGACTATATTAAATACTGTTACAAATATTAGTTCTATTAGTTCTATTGGTTCTGTTATTATTCCAAATGATCTTTCAGAATTTACAATTCAAGAAACTGGTTTGACTATTGAAGGAAATTCAAGTGGAATTACTTTAATTACTTATGCACCAGTTGTTCCAGAAATAACAGAAATATTAAATGTCTCGATTATAGAAATCGAAGATTGTAGTCAGAATCCTCTTTTAGACCAAATCAAATTTTACGCAGGACAAATACATTGTTCTGAGTTTCACGGCAAAGGAACCGTAGAAGATTATTCTGTATTATTTGAGGCCGCGTCTAGAATTGTAAAAGAAACCAAACAAGTACAACTCGACATAGATGTGGAAGGTTTTAATGAGTTCTCTCGCGCGGCGGATGACCTTGGTCAATTATTTGAAAATTTTACTTTAAGATTACAGAATGTAAATATTATCGATGATAGTGTATTTTTACAATCCATATTAACAGCATTAATCAAGATAGATCAATTATCCAATAAATTTGGAAAGTTTAAGGAAACCATTTTAGCAACAAGTACAATTCAATTACCTTGTTCAGTAGAAGAAACCAGAAACGCAATTGAAGATGTAACTGGTGAAATTAATTGTGCGATGAGATATATCAATCATTTTGTTTCTCCCTCTGGACCATTGGAAGAATCTGAATTAAGCATAGCAGATAAGAATGCAATTACTCGTGCAGCGGCTACTTTAGATGCTTGGGGAAATATTTGTGAGCAAGGAGTATCATTAACTATGAGTCATAATCCAGATGTAATTTATATTCAACAAGCAAATGATGTTTTTAGACAACAAGCAACTGTTTTACGTTCATCTACTACAAATTTAAGAAATAGATATTCTTCTTATTTTTAATATTTATTTTTAATTTTTAAACATTTGGTAGAATAAATAAACCAAATAGATAAATATTATGGAACATTCTATTCGTAGAAAATGGCGTCCAATTGATATAAAAAAAAAGTTATATAATATAATAATGGACCAAAATTTAAATGATCCTGAAATTAATTCAGAAAATGTTGTAGTATCCATTCCATCAATGCCTGTAATAGAGGAATCACAAGAAGAATCTAATGAAATACAAGAAGTTCCAGCAGAAGTTGCTCCTGAGGTTCCAGTTGAGATTGTTCCTGAGGTTGTAGCAGAGGTTCCAGTTGAGATTGTTCCTGAAGTAGTTTCTGAGGTTGTAGCAGAGGTTCCAGTTGAGGTTGTTCCTGAAGTTATTCCTGAGGTTGTAGCAGAGGTTCCGGTTGAGGTTATTCCTGAAGTTATTCCTGAGGTTGTAGCAGAGGTTCCAGTTGAGATTGTTCCTGAAGTTATTCCTGAGGTTGTAGCAGAGGTTCCGGTTGAGGTTATTCCTGAGGTTATTTCTGAGGTTGTTCCTGAAGTTGTTACTGAGAATGTAGATGAAGTTCCATCTGAGGTTGTTACTGAGGTTCCAGCAGAAGTTCCAGCAGAGGTTATTCCTGAGGTTGTAGCAGAAGTTCCAGCTGAGGTTGTTACTGAGGTTCCAGCAGAAGTTCCAGCTGAGGTTATTCCTGAGGTTGTAGAAGAAGTTCCAGCTGAGGTTATTCCTGAGGTTGTAGAAGAAGTTCCAGCTGAGGTTATTCCTGAGGTTGTAG
>JACCEE012451617.1_pt1 | contig 17582 bp, 20 predicted proteins | sample 7449931 | NCBI WGS metagenome assembly JACCEE01 (sample SAMN15323457, study PRJNA562643) | freshwater metagenome | isolation source: river surface water | place: USA:Blue River Watershed | collected 2017-08-19 | reverse complement strand
GACGGAAGATGAAGAAGAGGTGATTTACGGGTGCGGAGGGCTCTTTTACCTGCGCTCGTATTTGAAGCAGCGTGGACCGATTGCCGCGTCGATGCGGTCGGTGTCTGAGAAGCACTATTTGATGTGTAAGCTTGGTTGTATTTGCGGACGACACCCTATTCCCGAAGACAAAATTGAGCGGGACTATATGTGGTGGGAAGATCGTGCCCGCAATCCGAAACCTCTTACTCCTGAGGAAGAAAAAATTATTTTTGCGTGTGGAGGGCTTAGTTCTCTTCGGGATTACGCCGAAATCAATGGGTTTGACAAGGTTTGGTCGCGAACTGTGTCAGAACGTTGTTTTCTCGAGTGCAAGCCCGGTTGTATTTGTGGTAGGAATAAATTTTGTGAGAGTGATTTTTCTGATTCTGATTTCTAATTTTGTTTATAGTCTTTTTTTTTATTTTTGATGTACCTTTTAGTACTGTAAAGTGCTTAATTTAAGCACCTCCTAAAATTAAGAACTTTTTGCTAAAGTGAATGTCCAAAACTTAAGACCCTTCAGAGATCTTAAGTTTGGCACTATATGATACCAAACTTGTATATTATTTTAAATTAGACATTATTAAAAATAATTTAGAATGTATAATTATATGAAAGATAGAATTAAAGATAGAATTAAAAAAATAATTATAGTTATGATTATAATATTATTAGTTATTTATTTAAAATATAAAGAATTAGCTGATAATTTACTTTTATCTATTAGAGATTTTACAGGTGTAAGAAATTATTGTAAACCTTATAATGAAAAATATAAAATTTGTAAAGTAAAAAGACATAAATATGTAATAAATCCCTTAGATTCTATTGTATCAAAAACACTTAAAGTAGGTAATTATTGGGAAACATTTTTACATAAATATTTTAAAGAATATTCTAATAAAGAATTAAATTGTTTAGATATTGGAGCGAATATTGGAACACATACAGTAATTCTTAGTGAATTATTTAAAAATGTATATGCATTTGAACCACAAAAAGAAGTTTTTGAATTATTAAAATTAAATCTTAAAGAAAATAATTGTACAAATGTTATACCATATAATTTTGGTTTAGGTGAAAAAGAAAAAAAAGCAAATCTTGGATTTATAGATAAAAATAAATCAAATAATTTTGGTGGAGTTGCTATAGTTGAAAAAGAAGGAGATATAAAAGGCGAAAGTATAGACATTAAAACTATTGATTCATTAGAATTAAAAGATATCGGATTTATTAAAATAGATGTAGAAGGTTATGAATATAATGCTCTTCTTGGTGGAGAACAAACAATTAAAAAATATCGCCCAGTTATTGTTTTTGAACAACATGATGATAAATCTGAATTATTTGGATGGTTAAGTGAAATTGGTTATAAAATAAGAAAAATATCAGTACAAAATGATTATATTGCTATACCATTCTAATATAAATATATATTTTATTATTTAGTTATTTAGTTAACTAAATTAATTCCATTCTATATCTTTTGGATCAACTTCAAGATTGTAACTATTATAATCTTCTCTTCCTACACAACATATTATTTTTGTCTTATCTTTATTCCAATTTATACATGTTAAAAATTCTACTAAATTTTGTTGATTAAAGAATGAATATGTTTTACTATAAGCTACAGGTTCGAAAGGATATGTATCTTGTACAACAAAAAACAATGATCTAATAACATTAAGATGTCTTTTTAAATGTAAACCACAAATTAGAGTATTATTTTTCCATGGAATAAAATTTGTACTACATCTAAGATGTGCTTTTTGTTTAGGAAAGAATGATGTCATATCACGTTCAAATCCACCATATAATTTTGGTGTATTTAAATCTATTTGTCTTATTTTCATTTTTGGATAAACATCTGTAAAACAATATAAATTATTATTTGCATCTGTAAATAAATTCCAATTCTTTTGCATTACTGGTTTTTTAAATTCTGTAAAATCAAATTCTTTATTACTTTCTAATTCTAAATCCTTATTCAAAACTACTAAATGTGGTCTTATTTCAACACTAGTTACTTTAGTGACTTCTGAGAATTTTGGTTCAGGACCAATAATATAATATTTTTCTTTATAATAAAACATTCTTGGATCTTCGCAAGATAAATTTAAACTCTTTTTAATTTCAAAATTTTCTCCTGAAAAAATCCATAAAGTTGTTTTTGATTGTGTATACATACATTTAATATTATTTATTAAATTATTTCTAACGACTTTGTCATGACGCATTGCTATAACACCATTTGCTATAGAATGATTAAAATATTCTGGTTCAGAAACCCATAATACTCTATTTTTTAAATATTTCGCTGGTATAGAATATCTACGTAAATAAATTTGTAATATATTATACATTATAATAAGAACTATAATAGCGATTACTATATTTTTAATATGTTTTGAATTCATATAAATTATATTGATATTATTTTTTAAACTAATATATAAAAAAATATTACTTTAAAATATATATAGTAAATTTATGCTTAGGTATATAATAATAATTATTGTATTATTAGTAATTATATTAATTACTCAAATTACCCCGACAACAGTTATAAAATTTATTCTAAAACATTTTAAAACAAATATAAGAGTATGTGGTAAAAGAAATTTAAAAGATTATAATAATCTAAAATTAGTTATAATGAGTAATCATCATTCTGCTTTAGATCAAGGTATTATAACATATGCAATAAATTCAAATATAGAAAGTGATAAAAAATTATATACAGTTGTTAAACATAATTTATTAGGTGATAAAAATGATAAAAATGTTGTATCATCATTTTTAGGAAAATTTAAAGATCCAATATATAAATTTTTTAATTTTATACCATATATCAGAGGAAATAAAAAAAGTGGTGAAAATATTAAGAAAATGATGACAAAATTAATTAAAAGAGAAAAACATACTGTATTATTATTTCCAGAAGGAGAAACACAAAGAATACCAATTCCAAAAGAATTTAAACCTGGTTCATTTAAATTATGTGCAGAAAATAATATTGGTGTTTTACCAGTTTCTCTTAAATTTAATAAAAGAGTTGGTGGTAATAGAGGTGATAAAGTAAAAATTAGTAGATGGTATAATGCAAATGTTATTGTATATATACATGAACCTATTTTTGATAATAATTGGGAGAGTTTAAGAGATAAAGTTTTTAATAAAATAAGAGAACCTCTATTAAATGATAAAATTTGTCAAAATTAATATTTTTATAAAATAAAATATAATATAATATATTATAATATATATGAATAAACAAACAAAAATATTATTAATAATATTTTTAATAATTATTATTTTGCTTTTCTTAACCAGACATAATGAAAATTTAAATGAAAAAGACGATGGAGAAAAATGTAAAGAACCAAGTGATTGTAAAAGTGGAAAGTGTAAAGAAGATGGTACTTGTGGTTATGTAGGAAATGATATGAAATGTGCAAATGATTCAGAATGTACATCACGTTTATGTAATACAGTAACTAATAAATGTATTGATGTATTAGAAGATAAAGAAAAATGTACAAGAGATTCAGAATGTAATTCAGGTATGTGTTTAACAACCGTTGTACCAAATATATGTCATAAAAAGTTACAACCCGATGAAGAATGTATTAGAGATGCTGAATGTGAAAATAAATCATGTATTAATAAAAAATGTCAAAATAAAATAGTAGATAAATCAGTACAAGACTGTATTGCAGATATACAATGTCAAAGTGGTATATGTAATCAAGTTACAAAAAAATGTGGATTAAATGACGTTGATAATGAATGTAATAGACATAAAGAATGTACTACGGGATATTGTAAAACAAAGAAATGTACAACAAAACCATCAAATTAAATATATAATTTAATAATTATTATTTAAAGTGTTTTAGGAAAAACATCTTTAAATGCACCTTTTAATAAATCGAAATAACTATATTTTTTTTTATTTAAATTACATGTAGCATTTTCAAATAAGAATGTATTTATATTTTTTATATCACGTGAATTTTGTAATTTTTTCTTACCAAAATACATTATAACAGATAATACTAATACAGCTATAGTTAATTGTGTAAGATATTTTGAATATTTTTTATATTTATTAATCTCTTTTTCATATAATTCGGGATCTAATGAATCTGCATAAGAATTTAATATAAAATTTGCAGTTAATAATAGCATAAAAACTATAAATAATGAGTCTTCAGCTCTTGTTGATAAAATAAACATTGTATATAAAATAAATGTTATACCTACTTTCTTAAAATACAAAAATTTATCCTTTGTTTTTTCATTATTACTAAGAGTTATAAAGAATAACATAGTAAAAAACCCTATTATATGTTTCAAAAATGGACTCTTATCTAAATTATATTGAAAACCACAAGTAAATGTAGGAGCTAAAAAGTTAGCACCTACTATTAAATATAATATAAAAATAGTTTTTATATCCAAATCATTAAAACTTAACATTATATTACTAACTTATATTATTTTTTTCTTTATTTTCTAGTAAAGTAGTGTTATAAATATATTTATTATTTCGAAAATCATATTTATATAATATCATTCCTCCATTATAATTTATTATAATAAATATAACATCACCTATTTTTTTATTAAAAAATTTAGATTTTTTTAAATATACACATTTAAATATTATTTTGTCATATTCTTGCATATTATATCCTAAATTATATAAAATATTTTGACCTTCATATGAAGATTGACTTATTATTTTTTTTATTTTTATTTTATTAATCGAATTAAAAAATTTAATTTTATTATTTTTATAAAATTTTATAAAAACATAATCATTTTTAGATGCTTGTAAATAATTTTCAAAATATATTGGGTCTTTTATAGTTTTAATTATAAAAACCATTATACAAATTATTTATATAAAAATATATTTATAATATTATATTATGGATTATAAACAAAAGTATCTTAAATATAAAAAAAAATATATAGAATTAAAGGGAGGATTTCTTTCACCACATCAAGATTTTTCTAATATTAAATCTTTAGGGTTTGAATTTGAAACTGGTATGTTATGCCCATTTACAGGAGAAATAAGTGGAAATCTTTTAAAATTAACGCCATTTGGTTTTAATGAATATTCTAAAGATGAAACTCATAATAGATCACTCGTTAGACTTCAATTAAATGATGTTAAAGTATCAGATAGAATGATTGGTAAATTTGAATATACACAAGATTCATATGATTTATTTGATATAACACCTGTATTCGCTATGGATACATCAGAAGAATTATCTAGAGCTCTTCATGGTAAAAAAGATTTATTTCCTGTAATTGAATCAACAGGAAATATAAAAAATATTCAATTTGATGTTAATATTGATGAAGGAAAAACAGTTGGTCATAGTGAATTTTTATGTACATTTTTACAACTTGATGAAAATATATTAAATATAACAGATTGTTCTCTTGTTGTAACTAATCAAATTTTAAATTTATTTTCAAATAATAATATTAAGTTAATCGGACATATAGATATTCCTTATAAAGAATATAGCAGAGAAAATCCAAATGATTTAAGATCTAAAGTTTCAATTACAGATTCAATATTTAAAACTAGTATTTTTAAATTAACATATATATCAGATTTAGTAAAAAAAGATGTATATATATTTACTCAGTCAAATCCACAATTTCAATATAAAACAAAAGACATATTTAATGATATTATAATGGCCCCACAAATAACTGTAGGTATTGATAATATGAATTTTAGTAGAACAATATTTATGATAGGAGATGAATATAGATATAAAACAGATAAAAATTTTCTAATCACAACTTGTATGAGTATTGGTGAAGACATAAAATATTTAGTAGATCATATATTAAATAATACATCAATAACAGAAGAAGAAAAAAGACATTTAGAAGATAAGACAAATTATGATTTATTATATAATTATTTAATGTTGTTTTTTACATACACTGATGTTGATAATTTTGAAATTTATGAATTTAATGAATCAACTGATGAAATAGAACTTAAAAAATATGGTGTAACATTTATACCACGTCAACATTATTATGAAATTATTGATAAACATCAAAACTTAAAAGAATCAATTAGAATTTTATACACATATGGAATAGAAAAAATAATATATCGTAGAATATATAAATTATCAGGGATATTATATAAACCCATATTAGAACATGATAATGTTATGAGTAATATTACTATTGAAAATATACCTAAAATTTTTGGCGAAACATCTCACCAATTAAAAAACCAAATATATAAAATTCTAAATAATGAAAAAAAAATGTTTGATGTTAAATATATTGGAATTAGTAAATTAAAAAAAGTAGATCCTATTTCGTCATATACTACAAAAATACCATATAATGGCAAAACATTTATAGTTGAATACAGATTATTAATGAGTAAACTTGATAATGAAAGAAAAAAATTATATTATATTGATACTTTTAATAATAATATTGATTTTATAAATATATTAAAAAATTATAAGATCGGTGTTTTAATGGAAACTACATCTAAAGAAAAAAAGGATTCGGTAAATGAAATACATAAAAAATTTATAAATAATGTACATGACATGTATCAAGAAAAATTAAATACTGAAATTAAAATATTAACAGAATAAAATAAAAAATGAAATAGTAATTATCATATAGTTCATATACAATTTATGATATAAATATATACAAAATGGATAATGACCCTTATATAATTGCATTTAAACTATTTGTACACTGTTTACCTATACATAATTATATTATTAATGTATTTGATAATATAATTACTTATTATTGTGGTAATAACAATACTTTTATTATTCCTTTTAATTATGTAGAAAGTGTTGTTGATAAATGTCGTTAAATAAATATAAATATATATACATATATTAAAACTCTAAATAAATGTTAACAAAATGTTGTTATTGTCAATTAGTATTTAGGGGTGACATTTATTTAAAACAACATTTACTTTATAATTATAAATGTAGTACTATACATAATAGATCATTGTTACAAATAAATGATACTCAATATAATTGTAATTATAATTATGATGATAATTATGATGATAATTATGATGATAATATAAATAAAAATAAAATTATAGATAAACCACATCAAACAAAAATAACTCGTTTAGAAAATCGTATAGAATTAAATAAAATACAATCTAATACAATAACTTTATCAGAAAATGTTGAAACTAATATTAATATTATTTGTAATGAAAGTGCTCGACGATTATCAGAAATATTAAAAAATTAGTTTAACAACCTTTTAGTTGTAAATATAAATGTAAAATACAATTTTTTTCAATCCCATAATCTTTTAGTAATTTATCATCATTATCTAAAATTTTTCCGTGAAATAAATATTTCTGATGCTCTATCATAATATTTTCTTTATCTAATACTTTTTGTTTAAAAGTTTTTAATGTTTCTGTATCAAGGTTAATATATATAGTTTTTGTAAGTCCTGTCATAGTTTTTATAAACACATTTGTTTCATTTTCAAAATGTATATTTTTTTGAATAATTTTTCGTGGAATTTTTGGTTGAATAGATGGAAAATATTGTTTGCACAAATCAATAAAATTATTACGACGAATATTCTTTTCAAACTCGTCATCATTTTCACGTTCTGGATAATGATATATTATAAAATTAATATTGATACACATATCTAAATAATGTTTATTATATAATAGATGATGATGCCATATATTATCTATTTCAATTGATGGTGAAATAATAGTACCATCTAAATCTTGTGTATAAACTTTCATAGCAAGAAATTTAAAATATTCATTTTTAATTTCTGGAGCAATTTGAAATGGAAGATCAATTTGAACAAGCTTATTAAAAATAGTAAGAGGATAAGACATTATAATTTAATAATTACTTAATTATTAAATTAGTATTTTTAATAATATTATTTTCAATTTTTATAAATATATTAAGTACTTTTTGCTAGTAGATAATTGTGATATATATGAGTCTAAACTTTATAAAATAATCTAATAATATTAGTATTAAGCAATAGATTCTTGTACTATTCCGACAGTTTTTGCTTCTTCATTTTCTCTTGCGTCGATCTTATCAAAAACAGAATCCATATTTTTTAATAATTTTTTAATTATATTAAGATTTTCTCTCTTTTCAAAACAAGTATCATCACTATTAAATACACAAATATTTTTTATATTATTTTTTATTTTATTTGCTTCTGTATTATAATAATTTTTAATTTTTTCTATATCTTCTTTAAAATTATTAAATATTTGGATGATAATATTAATTTTTTTAATATATTCGAGTCTAGGTATTTGTTTACTATCACGAAAATTTCCACCATATTGTTGATTATATTGTTGATCGTATTGTTGATCATATTGTTGATCATATTGTTGATCATATTGTTGATCATATTGTTGATCATATTGTTGGTTATCAGTTTCCGAGCTTTGATTTTTTGATTTTCTGTTTGCTACAGCAGCGTTAATTGAACCACATAGAAATAGTAATAATATACCAGCAACCAATAGGAAAAAAAATCCACCCATTGCAGCACCCAGTCCTCCTATAATTAAAAATGCTGCTATCATATAACATCCACCAAAAATACCACCTCCTTTTAAATCACCATCACCTGATGGTAATATACTTTTAGCTTCTTTTTCACTAATGTTTGTGTTAATTTTTATTCCTGTTATCTTTTGTAATGCATCAGTTAATTGTTTTGAAGAAATTTTATCTTCTTTAATTTTGTTTAATTCTGTATTTAAATTTATAAAATTTTGTATAATTTCACCGATTAACTTTAATATATAATTGGTATTTAATTTAAATATGTTATTATCTTTAATTACCATTTTTAATTCACAAGTTGTATCTACTGGTTTAGTTGGTTGTGATAATTGTGCTTTCTTTTTTGATTTATTATATTCTTTTAGTTCTTTATCATATTTTACTTTATTTTTATTATTTTGTAGTAAACATTTTTTATAATTTCTTAATTCAAGTCTAATTAAATATTTTAATAATTTTCCAGATGTACAATCTAAAAATCTTAATTCTGGATTTGGATTAAGATTTCCGTCATATCCTTTTGTAGATAATAATCCTCTTATTTTTTTTTTAATATCATCAGAACCTGTATCTTTTTTAGCTAATTTTATATCTTCTTTTGTAAATTGTGTTGCTGTAGATACTTTACCAATTAAACTTGCAAGAATTTCTTTTTGTTTAGTCTCACATTTTTTTCTAATTTCGGAAGCAGTATAATCTTTTTGTTTATCATTATTTGATATTTTTTTAGCAGAATTTTCTACCATATCATAATAATCTTTATAAAATAATCCACCGTACATTATTTATATATATATTATATATATAAATATTATATATATAATATTTATTTAGAAGTTTGATCAGTTTCGATAGCTATTCCGAGTTCTTTGCCTTGATTATCATCCATTTTTTCTGCATAATCAAACACAGAATCCATTGACTTTAGTAACTTTTTAATATAATCAAGATTTTTTCTTTTTTCAAAACAAGTATCGTCTGCATTAAAAGCACAAACAGATGAAGTATCTGTAAGATTATCAGATTTTTTAGTTTCATCTGTTTGTTTATTTTGAATTTTTTCTATATCTTTTCTAAATTTTTCAAAAATTTCTATAGTTATTTTTACTTGTTCAATCAATGCATCAATATTTATACTTTGTTTATCTTTTATATCTCCTTTTCCACCAAATAATCCCGTTCCAAAACTTAATCCCATTAAACTAGATGATCCAAAACTTGGTGATCTGAAACTAGATCCAAAACTTGGTGAAAAAGATCTTGATACATTTGGACGTGTTATACTTTTAGCAATATTATTAGAAATAGAATCCATTGCCATAAAAGTTCCTCTTGCAACATCACCAGTAGCTTTTCTTACATTTGGTCCTTTATATTGTTGATTATAATTTTGATTATAATTTTGATTTTGATTAGTTGTTTGTCTTACTGTATATGTTTGTCTATAAGTATTTTCTATACTATATTCCATTGAACATGATGTTGATATCATAAAAGCTATAAATAACAATATTAATCCTAATGGTGGATATAAAATTAAAAATGCAAGACCCCACCAAAAAAAGGCTGTTGCATCAGAATTACAAGATCCTCCTCCTTTTTGATCTGAAAAAACTTTACTGTTCATTTGTTCTTCTGTAAGTGGTACATTAATTTTTTTATTAGTAATTTGTTCTAATATTTTTATTATTTCATTTTGCGATATTCTTGCTAAAATAATGTTAGATTTAGGATTTTTTTTTAAATTCTTACTATTTAATTCTCTTATTTTAGGTTCTTGTTTCTGTAATTCTTTATTTAATTCTTCCTGAAATTTTTTAAATATACTTATTAAATCATTAATTAATTTTAATATATGTGTTGTATTTAAAAAAAATATATCTTTGTTATTTACTGTTTCTTTTTTTACAATTTTTAAAAAATTTTCTTTTTTACTACAATCTTTAGCTTTATCTGTTGTTTGCGATGATCCTTTTTTACTGGATTTTTTTAATTGTTTTTCAGATTTTTTTTGTTCTATTAAACATTTTTTATAATTTTTTAATTCAATTCTAATTAAATATTTTAATAATTTACCAGATGTACAATCTAAAAATCTTAATTCTGGATTTTTATTACCTTCTTCAGATAATTCTTTTCTTATATCTTCTTTTGCTTTTTCTATATTTTCTTTTTCTGTAGTATTTGTAATTTTTGAAATATCTTTTTTAGCTAATTTTATTTTTTCAGTAATTTTTTTATTATTTTTTATTAAACTTTTAAGAATTTCTTTTTGTTTAGTTTCACATTTTTTTCTATTACCAGATGCAGAATATGCTTTTTGTTTATCATCAGATAATTTTTTAGCAGACTTTTCTACCATATCATAATAATCTTTATAGCCAAATCCACCATATAATTCATTATTTGATTGATTATTTAATGACATATTATATATATATATGATATTTTATTATTTAAAAAAATAAATATAATATAATATTATTATGTCTGAAATATCAATTGATTATACACAAAATCCTACAGGTACTTGCGATTCAAAATGTTTTACAACAGAAATGTATATTAATGTATTGAATAGTAAAATAAATAATGGAAAAAATTTAACTGATGCTTTGAATGAAACTATTAATGATATGATGTCTAATTTTAATCCAAGTAATTTTGGTAATACAATTATAAATCATCATATAGATTGTTTTTTTAATTCAAAAGAAAATATTGGCAATGCTCATAAAAATTTTTTAAATTTATAATATCTTACAGTGCCAATCTTAAGACCCACTAGGTGTCTTAAGATTTTGACATTAACGGTACTATTTAATTTAATGTTAAGGCAACGTAAAAAGAATAATCATTTTCTCCCCAAAATCGTAACCACTTTATAATAAATTTTATTCTTTCTAATTTATCTAATTCATCTATAGTTAAAATATTAATATTTAAATTATTTATACAATATTCTATTTTATCTGCAAATTCTAATATTTCATCAGAAAAATGATCATAATATGCTTCATTTTTTAATTCATCATAAATAAATTTACAATCTAACATTATCGAAACATCTAATAAACATCTTAATTCACTTCCATTCGGAGTATTTATAATCCATTTAATTGTCATTATAATATATTAGATTTTTTTATATTTTTTATATGCTGAATTATTTTATTAACATATATATCATTCTCTTTTTTATTGTAAGATTTATTTGGAAAATATTTATATAAATTATGCATGATCAAAATTATAAATATATTATTTAATTGATGGAAAAGTATTGATTGTAATGGATCTACTTGATGTAATATATAATAACTTAAAATAAAGGTATTAAATAATTGAAATGGCATTAAAATAATAAAATTATTATTATCAATATAATTCAATATATGTCCTAATGAAAATATTATGGAGCTTATTAATTTAATATTATTTTCAAAAAATAAGTTTAATAATATTGGCAATAATATTCGAAAACAAGGATCTTCAATCATAACAATCATAATAGATTTTTTAATTAAATTAATAATATTTTTTTTATAAAAAAAAACTTCAAAAGCTTCATAATATATATTATTATATTTTTGAATTGAAAATGTTACGATGCTATGAGCTAACATATTTAATAAAAGTATACCAAAGTAATATAGCATATATGTAATTATTTAATTAATATAGTTATTAAGTTAATTATTTAATAAAAAATTAATGAATTTTTAATAGAAAAAGTTGATATTTTAATACATTATAAAATATAATAGTAAATTAAGTATATTAATTCAATAATTATTAATATGCTATACAAATTTGTACTCCCAACTATTTTATGTTTTTCTGTAGCCCCCATAGGCTTTACTTATCTTATGGGATTTATTACTGATAAAAATTATGAAAAAATTAGTGATTTATCATTAATGTTATATGTTACAACATATATAAATTTTTTTCTTTTGGTATTATTTTATCAAATGAAAAAACATTTATATAAACTAGATGTAGAAATTCAATCACTGATTTCTGAAGATGATTTTACATATAATATAAATCTTATATTTGTGTTACTATTTGGTTCATTTGCAACCTTTTCACTATTATCTCTAATTAATTATAATATTAATTTTAATCATACAGGTAATGTTATATTTTGTATTTATGCTTTTGTTTGCGCATTCATAATTATACTTGATAATACATATAGATCATATGTTATGATAAAAGAAAAATTATATTAACTATTAAATAATATAAATATATTAATATATTAATGGATATATTAATTGATAGTGAATGTATATGTATAAATAAACAATTGTTATTATGTAAAGCAAAAAAACATATATGTGTATGTGATTTATATAAACCAAAAATAATTATTAAAGGGATGGGATTTCAAGATTTTAAACATTATTGTAAGGCATGTATTAAAAATCTAAATATGATGTAATATTTTTTTATAAATTATAGTGGAAAATATAATTCACCATTAATTTTATATTCTATATTTCTTCCAAATTTCTCTCCTTGTACATAATCACAAATTATTTGCCGATTACCATTATCATAAAATGTTAAAAATTCACCTTGTATCTTACCATTTATATGATAAAATTGTTTATATAAATTACCATTTTCATGATATTCGCGATACATACCGGAATATCCAAGAGGAAAAATTTTATATTCTTCATATTCAATAAATTTATCAAATATTGCGAGTTCTTTATTTATGTAAAAGTATACTAATTTTTTAATTCTAAATGTTGGGTCAATAATTTCATTTTCAATAATATCTTCTATTTTTAATATTTCATAATTTTGTGTTTTGTATAGAGCTGTTTCTGGATTTATAACAGTTTTTGAAAATGGTGTATAATCATTTGCACGAATAGTTACTACATATCTATAATCTTTATAATATCCAATAATTGACATTTTATTTAATTAATAATATATTAATTAAACAAGCTAATTATTAATAATATCTCTTTCAATTTTTTATAATTAAATAAAAATTGAAAAATATATTATACTTATAATCTATTATAATTATGTTACTATTAAATTACTATGAACAATATTCAAGCTAATAAATATAATATTCACTTTACCAAACACGTTTATGAACGTATGCAAGAACGTAATATTTCTAAAGAACAAATCTTATCAACTGTTTATAATGGTATTAAAATAAATGATTCTGAAATTCGCGATACTAATATTATTGTGATTTATACAATTTCTAAAGAAAATAAGATGACTATAATAACAACTTTTACCAGCAAAGATATTAAATTAAATGATGAAGAAGAGAAATTATGGTTAACATTATATAATTTAATGAATACTAGATTGGAAATGTCGTATGAGGAAACATTAAATAAATTTAAAGATATTGAACAAAATTTTAATCAACTTAAAATTCATAACACAACTTTTGAACAATTTTTAACATTTGATGATGCTATTGTAATCACACGTGATAAAAATAAATATATTGAAAATTTTCCACCAGTATCTCTTTTAACAGGAGCAATTAAAAAAGGAAAAACACATATTATCGATATTTTATTAACAAATTATAAATTAAAATTAGATATTCCTTATAATAATCCATATTGTGTGATTCATCAAACTTTTAAAAAATTAGAATTAACAATAGAAGATGAATTAATAGACAGTCTCGATTTTTTAATTAATAAATATACTTTAGAAGATAATTTAGAATATTTTAAAACATTATTATTAAAAAAAGAATATGGATATACATTATTACATAGATCACTTTATAATGGTTTTGATAAATTATCTTATTGGTTAATTAATAATGGTGCAGATATCACAACTACACAAGAAAATAAAACAAAATATAATGAAACAATTTTTGATTTAATTAATAAGAATAAATCAAAATTAAAACAAACTAATAATTTATTAAAAAAGAAAACAATAAAAATTGATGATATTCCTAAAGAAAATATTCTAAAAAAGAATATTTCTAAAAAGAATATGTTTTATTTATTAGAAGAAGAATAAATTATTTATTTATACATAAGTTTCATCTTGTTTTTTAGATTGTGTTATTTCTTCTCTTTTAGGTTGTAATATTTCTTCTTTTTTAACACCTAAATCAATTAATCTTTCTTCTATATTATTTCTTTTAACTATTTGTTCATCATAATTATTCATAATTTCTAATAAAGCTTTTTCTTCTGTTTCTAAATTATTATCATTATCTTTCAGTCTTCTATTTAAATCATTATATTTTGCTTGTAATAATGCTAATTCATTTTGAGAATTTACTTTACTCGCTGGATCTAAATGATTAGGTGTTTGTTTAGATGATGATATATTTTTGGGGGAACTTGGTTTATGATTTTTAATTGAATTATTTAATAATATCTTAGTTATTTCTTCAATTTTATGTTGTGTTTTAACAATTTCCATTTCCAAAATAGTCTTTAATGATAAATTTTTATTTTTAACATTTTCTATGATTTCTCTTTTTGTTTCTATATCTATTTTTAATAATGATATATTTTTATCTAGATTATTATATTCTTTTATTAATAATAGTTTTTCAGTTGTATTAGCATCAGTTTTATTTTGTTGTTCTGATATTATTTGTTTTAAAAATATCTCATTTCTATCATCTAATAAATTTTGTTTACTTGTTCTTCTATTTATTATTGGTTTTGGTGTATTTTGTATAGTTGGTGTAGTTGGTGTAGATGGTCTCGATGTTATTTCTACATTTTCATTACCATAATCTATTTCTTCTTTTGAACTAGTTGATACATGTTCTGTAGAATCATGAGATTTATTAATATTTTCTTGAGACCCATTCCCTTCAATATTATTTTTATCAATATTATTTTCAAGAATATTATGACTTCTATTAATATTATTACTATTTGAAGATGGTGAACGGGGAGTATTATAATTTTGGGAACGTGAAGATATTTGCATACTATCATTTTTATTATCATTTTCATCAATATATGACATTTTACGAGTATAAATATTTTGATCTTCTATTTGTACTCTTCTTGGTGGAGATAATGGATATCCATGCATTTCTGAATTTGTATGTTCTGATTTATTTGTTACTGTATTATTTCTATTAATTGGTTTTTTACAAAAAGTAATACTGTCATCTTCATTTATTATTTCAAAAGAATTTTCTGATAAATTTTTATAAATCCAATTTTTAATTTGTAATGTACTACGAAACTGATGTGCGATACTTTCAAATGCTCCATCATCATTATTTTTTATAAATTCACTTAATCTTTTACTATAATCATATTTCATACCACATCCATCACGTACTTTATAAAAACATTTTTTACATAACTTTGTAACATATTCTGTAATATATTGTACTGCCAAATTTTTATCTTTTATACTATCATATTGTTCTCTTATTGTAAAAAATTCATCACTATAACATTTCTTTGTAGTAAAATATTCCATTTTTAATGCTTTATCACTAAAAAATTCAAGTGTATATTTTATTGTTTGTGATGTTGTAACTAGTTTGTCATATGATAAATTAATACCAAATTGACTAAAACAAGATTTTACAAAGAAACTAAAATCAGATATATCTTCTGTATCAATAATATATTCTAATTTTGACATCTTAAATTCAAAACGTTTATAAACAAATGATTCTAATTTTTGATTATGTTTATAAAAGTCATAATTAAATACATTTGATTCCATAGATCCAAGATTTAATTTAATATTTTCTTCTACTTGTTGTATATCTTTTGATCCAACATATGTAGGTGCTCCTCTATTTAAATATTCTTCTTTGCCACTTATTTCTTTTGTATTACTAATTTCTTTTTTAAAATTTATTCCATTTTTTATACCTTTAACAGATACACTTGCTTCAGTATGTGATATAGTTATATCTGATGTTGATATATCATATGATATTTTATGTACACCTAATTTGCCTGCTAATAATATTAACATTTCTCTTTCTACATCTATTTTTTTCTTATTATAAATAGTATCATTATAATATTGACCATTAAACAAATGTATATATAACATATTTATATTTGGATATGGTGTATCATCAAAAGAAAGTGTATATTTTCTATTGTCACTATTATTTGTTTTATCAGATCCATTATCTATTTTATTTTTATTTTTTGATTTATCTTTATCAGAATCATTGTTATTTTTTTTATTTTCTAATTTATGTAGCTCAGCAATAGCATTATTGATATTAAAAACAACAATACCCTTATTTTCTAAGTTTTTTTTTATTCTTTTATATATTGATTTAAATATGGAATTTTTAAAATAACGCGGATGTAAAAATAACACATATTTTTGATTAGTTGGTAAATTAATTGATAAATTACTCATTAATATATGTATATATATTAGTTGAGTTAGAAAAATACAAAAAATAGAAAAATATATTATTTATTTAAGTTATATTCTTTTTTAAATTCATCCATATTTTTAGAACCAATAGATTTATTACATAAAGAACATATTGGACGTAAATTTTGTACATCATTTAATCCTCCTTGAGATTTTGCTTGAATATGTCCACATTCGAAATGTTTAGCATTAATTTCTGTATTACATACATAACAGTATCCAATACCCTTTTCTTTTCCAATATGTGTATCCCATACCATTACTCTTATAGCCTTTGGTAATGATTTTCTTTTTTCTTTATTTTCATCATTTTCATTTTCACTAATATCATCTTCAATATTGCACATTGTTTTATATTTTTCACCATGATACACAATTAGTATAATTTTTAATTGATAATCTTTTTCTGTATAAAATTTTTCATTATCAATAATTCCAAACCATAAATTTTTAAAATTGTCTGTTTCTTCTACACGACCAGCATCAATTTTATTTTTTTCAAATAATTTTAAAGTACTT
>JACCEE011855914.1_pt1 | contig 17587 bp, 14 predicted proteins | sample 7449931 | NCBI WGS metagenome assembly JACCEE01 (sample SAMN15323457, study PRJNA562643) | freshwater metagenome | isolation source: river surface water | place: USA:Blue River Watershed | collected 2017-08-19 | reverse complement strand
GCAAAGGGCGGACGGTGTCGTTTGCCGCCGCTGTCAGTATCACAAAGGACGCAAGGCCGGCGTCTTCCTTCTTGTCGAACATCGCGAAAAGCCCCGCCAGATAGAGCATTCGGGAAGACTGCCCCAACAGGAGATACTTCTGCTTGGGCTCACCTTGCTCGTGACTCCATTCATAGAAGCCATTCGTCGGAATCAGGCATCGCCCGGTCCGCACGGCTCGTGCGAACATCGGCTTCTCTGCGGCGGTCTCCGCCCGCGCGTTAATGATCACACCCGAAGCGCCGTGACGGGGAAAGCCCCAGGACATCGGAACGGGGACCATCCCGCTATCCTTTCCCAGAAGAACGGGAGCGATGTTCGTCGGGAAAATTTCTCCGGTCTTGAGGATACTTGCAGGCCGGGCATTGGAGGGATCAATCTGCGAAATCTCCCCTTGACCGGAACGGTCTCCGGGCGTATTGAACTTCGCGTCAATCTCCCGGAAGATCCGCCGCATCTCAGAAATGGTCTCATCGTCGTCAATGTAGTAACGTCCGCACATAAAGCCACCTCCCGCATCCGTTACTTTCATTATACTTGCCGATATTCGTCCCCGCATCTCGAAAAAATAAAAAGGACCGGGCAATTTGCCCGGTCCTTCAAGATCCCGAAGAGAGATGTAAATTACGCGGCGGGTGCCTCTGTCTCGGTGGTAGGAGCGACAACGGAGGACTTATAGTAGAAGACGAAATCGCCGTTCAATACATAATATCCGCCGGGAAGATCGGCGGGAAGATTTACCACAGCCGTCGTCTTATCAAGAGAATCTGAACGAGTATATGCGGTAAGTGGATCCAAATGTGTGATCGGATCAACGGGGGTGAAGCAGCGAAGCTCGGCCTTCAACTTGATCTCGACCGGAACTGTGCCCTTGTAGCCGCTCAAGGTATATTCCTTATCCTTCTCGAGGAACTCGAACACGCCGATCATACCTTCTTCATTCGTCATGACGGTATCGTCTCCCTCGGGAACTGTCGTCGCCATACGCAAGGCATCGTAATAGGATTGTTTGTATGGCTTGATCGAATCTGCGGCGATCGCCACGCCGTCAATCTTCTCAAAGAAATAGGCGTCCAAGTCCGTCTGGCCGGCAAACTGTTCTGCGGCAGTCGTGCCGGGATAGATCGTAGCATCCGGGATGGAAACGACCGTAGAACCCGCAGCCTGTCCAAAGGTAATACCGAAGGTATAGCCCTTCTCCTCGAAACGCTCGAGCACGACCGGCGCATAACCGATCTCGGCATCCTGCAGGTAAACGAGTTCCGTCACACCGGCTTCCACTGTCGGGATGGTCTCGACAACATCGTCTCTGAACCACATGAACAAACCGGTATAGATCATCGTATCCGGAATCGAGCTGTTCATCGATGGTGTTCTCTCCAGGAGAGACGTCAAAGTGCCGTCCTTACTCTGAACAAAGAAACCCTGCTGAACGTCGGAAACTGCGGTGGCAGTCGAACCGGTCTCCGCAGCTGTCGTCTCCGCGACTTCTGTCGAATCCGGAGCCCCAGTGGTTGGCACGGCCGTGACCGCCGGCGGCGCGAGATTCAGCGCCGAGCACCCGTTCAGGCAGAGGCACGCGATCAAGCAGATAGCAACCGTAAAAATTTTTCTCATGTTCTGTTACCCCTCTTACATTGATATTAATTATTTATTCTTTTGATATGAAGTCGACTCCCATGCTGTTCAAGCTCGACTTCTGTACGAACATAGTTGATTCATGATCAACCGGATGAGATCCGTATTGTAACCGTGCGACACGAGAGAAGTGTAAATCCCTGTTAAAGTCTCAAAGTATCATAGATTCCCGGACGATGCAAGACAGGTGTACCGCCTCGTGAAAACCTTCCTATAAAGTATAAGATTAAATGAGGGAAAAATCAAAATAATTTCATACTTTTTTTCCATAAAAATCCTATTATTCGGGAAAAACAAGCACGAGCCCTCGGTTTTGCGATTTATTTGTCCGCGCAGACCACGCTAAGCCCCGGTGTCCTTCTTGAAAAAACGACGACGACGCGATAATCTTTGATACATAGCGTTTGATAGATGTATTACGGGTTTACCGGCACTCGACGCGAAGTGAGGGAATTATGCGAAGAACCTTTATTTTCCTTAAACCCGAGACTTTGGAACGAAGTCTGGTCCGCCCGGTGATGAAGCGTCTGACCGACGCCGGCTTCTGCATCGAGACGTTGGATTATGTTCGCGTTACCGAAGAGAAGATCCTTCTGCATTATGACGAAGTGATTCGGCGTGAGGGAGAAGCCTTTCGTAGCAGAATCCTCCGTTGCTATGTCGACCGTTGGATTCTTCCCGTCATTCTTTCCGGAGAATCCGATACGATCATTTCCGATGTCCGCTCACTGATCGGCGCGACAGATCCTTCCAAGGCTCTTCCCGGAACCATTCGCGGAGACCTGGCAACGGATTCCATGGAAGCGGCTATCCGGGAGGATCGTCCGTGCGAGAATCTGATTCATGCCAGTGACAGCGAGACAGCCTTCGAATATGAGACTGGACTTTGGCTGTGAGAAAGGTAGTATTCGATCATTGGAATAACGGGACGAAGGAGATGAACGGACTATGAAGATATTCGTTCGTATCTTCTATATCGTTATGGTATTTCTGGCAGCAAACCTCGTAATTCTGTCGGACTATTTCGGATTCGGCCCGCTGTCTCTCATTCCGATTGTTTTCTATATCGTGGCACTGTTCTCCCCGGCAAAATATCCGCGGAAAATGCTAAAACGGCGCCTCCGCATTTGCGCGGAGGGCGCCGAACAACTGGTGGTTTTTATCGCGTCGTCCGCGCTCTGTGTGGTATTTGTCGCCGGTATGGCGCCGCATATCGGGGAACAACGCATTTTCTCCTTTACGCTTTCCATTTTAGTAACCATCCTCGCCGAGTCCGTTCTGTTCTGGAACGGAATGATCCGCATCTACCTGACGTCGGCGCAGCTGGGACTCAAACAACGCATCCTCGGTCTCCTGTTTGGCTGGATTCCGATTGCGAACATTATCATGCTGTTCCGTCTCGTGCGCACGGCGATGGAGGAGGCTGTTTTCGAGAACGACAAACTCGTTACGAATTCCCTCCGCAAGGAAGACGAGATCTGCAAGACGAGATACCCGCTCCTTATGGTGCACGGCGTCTTTTTTCGCGATATGAAATACTTCAACTACTGGGGGCGCGCGGCCGATGAACTGATTCAACACGGAGCGGAGATTCATTACGGCAATCATCCGTCTGCCGCGTCGGTTTCGGATTGCGGTCGGGCACTCGCAGATAAGATTAAAGATATCGTGAACGAGACAGGTTGTGAGAAGGTCAATATCATCGCGCATTCGAAGGGCGGACTTGACGCGCGCGCGGCGATTTCTCTCTATGAAGCGGGGGACAGGGTCGCCTCGCTGACGACCGTATGTACTCCGCACCGCGGATGCAATTTCGCCGAGAATTTGCTGGAGAAGCTATCGCCCAGGACCAAGGAGGCGGTGGCTTCGCGATACAACACAACTCTGGCCCGGCTCGGAGATGCCAAACCGGATTTCCTTGCGGCCGTAACGGATTTGACATCGCGCGCGTGTGCCGCCTTCAACGCGATAGCCCCCGATGATCCTCGCGTCTTCTACCAGAGTGTCGGGGCGAAGATGCGCCACGCTTCCTCCGGAAGATTTCCGCTCAATCACTCCTACCGTATGGTCCGTAACCACGACGGTGATAATGACGGGCTGGTCTCCATGTCGTCCGCCATGTGGGGGGAGCGATTCATCCCGCTCGTTCCCAAGGGCCGGCGCGGCATCTCGCACGGCGACGTCATTGATCTTACACGAGAGAATATCGAGGGCTTCGATGTCCGTGAGTTCTATGTCGGTCTGGTCTCGGATCTCAAAAATCGCGGTCTGTAATCTACATTTCTGCGCAGGCGAAGTGATTCTCATTCTCTTTGAGAACCAGTGAGATCGGCAGATTGCCGTTGCGTTGTCGCAGCTCGTCCAGAAACTCCTTCTGATTTGTTGACTTCTTGAGTCGTATATGGAAAACAATCTCGAAAACTGTGCCGAAGTCACTGGTTTTGACGCGCTTCTGCCGATATCCTTCGCAATACCGATCGAGAAGATCGTCGAAAAGTCCCTGAAAGCAGATGTTCTCCGGAACGGAAACCGAGAGTTGCATGCTCTCCTCGCGGCTCTCCGCGAAGCGAAACAGATGGAGAACCACAAGCACCAGACAGACAAAGATCGCAAAGACGGAGGCGGACAGGACGAAGCCCATACCGCAAGCAAGACCGGTGGCCATGGCAAAGAACACGAAGGCAATATCTTTCGGGTTTCCCGGCGCACTTCGGTAACGTACCAGACTGAAGGCTCCGGCCAGGCTGAAGGCGCGGGCAACATTGCTGCCGATGAAGAGGATGACCGCGGAGATTACGACCGGCAGCAGGATCAGCGTAACGACGAAACCGGGATTATACCCTTCCTTTCTGTGTGTCCACCAGTAGGTGACCGCGATGACGAAGCCCAGAAGCAGAGCGGCACAGAGGGAGATGAGCAGCGTTTGAACCGTGACCTGATCTTCGGCGGATGCGGTGAATAAGGTCTCCCATGAAGTGTCGGATGAGAGTGCGGTGAGAATCATATACAAGTACTCCTTTTGTACTCCGTACCGTACTTCGAGAAGCCGGTTCGGTAGATTTTGTTTTCCGAGAGAAGACGCGCCAGCCAGAGCGGAACGGCGCCGGAGATTTTAACCTCCATCAGACAGAGACCGAGGGGAAGAAGCTGCGTACCTTTATCGTCCGAGGTCAGGGTTACGTCTGTTCGTCGGGTCTTGATATCGAAGTCGAAGGTGAGGCGAAAATCCTTGTCCTCGCGATCAAAATACGCGAGACGCCGATAAGCGATATACGTCATGGGAGATACCGGATGGATTCGAAGAAAAGACGCGATCTCTCCGAGGATCTGTGTATCCATGTAATTCGATGCGTTCGGACAGGTACCGTGCTCGATGAACTCCCCCGCCTCGCGCGCCGTCATGGAAGCACGACGTTTGTGGACGATTCCGCCGGTCTTCTTCTTGATCTCCAGATACACGCGTTCTTCAGGTTCTACATGCGGAGAATAGGAACGCAGCCGGAGTTTCTCCTTGTGATAGGGTTTTGCAAGAGAAGTCCGGATCAGATCGGAATCCACCGTATCGTAATAGACATTGCAGATCGTATAGGGACGGTTGCCGCGACAGTATGCGTCGGACTCCATGTGAGAAAGAATCTCGGGAAGGATCTTGTCGCGAAGCTGATCCGTGATCAGGTATTTGAGTTCATACCGCTTGAAGGTCGAGATCGCTGACATATTTTGACTCCCTTCAGGACACCGTTGTTGCAGAGGCGTCCGCAATACTTTCCGAGACGACGGGCAAGCCTTGATCATCGGGCGGATTCATTCCTTCTTCGTCGGGGGCGGACGGCCTTGCGCCGTTCTCGTTATCCATCGGAAATCCGGGACCTGTCATAGCACCATCGCTCCCCGGGTCTCTGACAGCTCCGGATCCGCCGTCCATTTTTCCGCCGCCGGGACCACCCATCCCGCCCATCCCGCCGGTTCCCGTGATCGTGCCGGCATAGGTGACGACCGCATCGAGCGTAAAGGATTCCGAAGCCTCGGCTCCCGAATATGTTCCGCCGGTAAATAAACCGTTCTCACTCGCTCCGTCACAGCTTCCGCCGAAGGAGAGGGTATAGGTCTCTCCGGTGATCAGCTCGGGAGAGGAGTAAACGACGGCGGCAAAGCTTTTGGGTGATTGGTATGTCAGAAGTGAATTCCCGGAACTGTCCTCGATATGAATCAGTGTCCCTTGCGGATATGTCGTTGATGCTCCAAAGACCAGCGTATTCTGTGAGGATGTATCATCGGGAGCCTGAAGCATTCCGCTGCTTCCCACCGCAAGGAGGGTGCCGCCGGACAACGAGTAGGATCCGGCATAATCCAGAGCACCGTTTCCGTCGTTCTCCGGCCCCGAGACAATGATGGTGCCGCCGGTCTGTGTCAGCGAGGCATTCGCATCGATACCGTCACCTCCGGCGTCGATAAAGATCTCGCCGCCATAGAGGAAGATATTGTTGTACCCCGTCGAGGCAAACATCCCGGGTCCGGCGATCTGGTCCGCAGTTCCCGACGACGACGCCTCTTCCGTCGTTCCCGCGGCATTGAGGCCGTCGTCAGAGGCACTAAGTGTCATTACCCCGCCGGATATTGTGATTTCCGCACCTTCCAACGCCTCTGTTGACTGCGCTACTTGAATGGTCCCGTCCGCGATATAGAGAGATCCATCCGAATGGATTCCGTCATCCCCGGCGGAAATATTGATCTGTCCGGAGGTGACGCTTAAGGCGTCGTTGGCATTGAGTCCGTCTTCGACGGCACGGATATCCAGCGTTCCTCCGGTAATGAGAAGATTATCCTTGCCGACAATACCATGCCCGTAAGAGCCGAGGATCGAGAGCTCTCCGTTGCCCGTGATCGTGAGATCCGAACGACAGAAAATTGCGGCGTCCACGGCGGTATCGTCATTCTCGTCAAAGACCGGCTCGGCGCTGTCCGCCAGGGAGTTGACGCTATCCCCCGCGAGGATCAGGATAACCTTCCCGGCGTTACTAACAACGAGAGGGGAACCGACAGATGAAGAAAGAGAGACATTGTTCAAGACCAGGCGTACAATATCGTCGTCACCGGCATCAACGATGATACGCCCGTCGGAACATGTGCCGGAGAGAAGGTACGTTCCGCCGCCTGTGATGGTCGCCGTTGTATCCTCAATGCTTACAGAAGATCCCTTCGTCGCGAAAAGACTCTCCGAAATCGATACCTCGACGGCTGTGTCGTCCCACGTGGACTCCAGATCTTCCTCTTCCGGAAGGACGATAGGAAACTCCGCAGAAGCATCAGAGAGATTCGGAACCGTTCCTTCACCGGTCTGAGACGCTGATGTGGATGTGGAGGCATTTACGGAAGACGTATCGGCGGTGGCCGAACAGGAGGATAGGAACGTCGCCGCGCCGAGAATAAGGGCAGCGGCGATTTTTCGATATCGGAATGTTTTTCGACAGGATGGATGCATGTATTTCACCTCGCTTTTCTTTGCCTCAAGTATGCGATTCGCGACAAGAATCTCTTCGGTAAAATCTCGGTAAAGACGAACCGTTTTCGCGGCAGAAACGAATTTTTTGCGGTCAGGGAATATTTTCGCCGGCCTTGTGAGACAAGGCGCCGGTCTCTGCTATAATGACAATGATTTTTATCGAAGGAGAGCACAATTATGCCGGAAACCGCTTCTCGTAAACGTTCGGCGATCATCGCCGCGTTCTTTGTTCTTCTCACACTGATAGGTCTTCTGGTCACACCGAATTACGGCATGCCTTGGGATGAACTGATGGAGATCCGGACGCTCGGTACGAACCTTCGCGAGTACGCCGGCGTGTTCACGGATGAAGCGGGTGAACCGCAGAAATCCGCTACCGGAATCGAGTTCACCGATGTCCTCGAGAACCCGGACATTGACCACGGCCAATCCGTCTATTACCCACTGACGCCGGTGCTTTTCACGGATCTCGGCGAGGAGGCTCCGCGTACACTGATGTTGATCTACCACGCCTACACGTTCCTGATCTTCATGCTCGGCGTCGTCGGCTTGTATTTCCTCGGGTCGCGCCTGCTCGGGGACTGGAAGTACGGAATCGTTGCCTCGCTGTTTCTCTACCTGAGCCCGCGATTTTTTGCCGAGGGACACTATAATTCGAAGGACATCATCTCGATGTCCATGATCATTCTGTGCCTCTGGTTCTTCTATCAATTTCTACAGACGCGCAAATACCGGCATGCCATCCTTTTCGCGTTGGCAGGGGCCTTTGCCGCGAATATGCGTATCTCCGGACTTCTGTTCTTCGGGCTTGCCGGCGTATGCTACCTGATCTCTGTCACGGTCCGCAAGGAGTGGTCCGTGAAGAAGGCCTTACTGCCCGGACTTGTCGCCGTGGTTGCCTTTGTCGTTTTCTATACACTGCTCACTCCCGTGATGTGGCATTCGCCCATAGACTTCATATCCTATGTTTTCAAACGTTCCTCGAATTATTCAGACTGGAACGGCGTCGTCTTCTATATGGGTAAGTCCCATCAGCCGGTGCCGTGGCACTATGTACCGGTGCTTTTCGCGCTTACAACGCCGATCTTCACGGTACTCATGACCATCATCGGCAATATCGCGGCCTTCGCGACACTCAAGGGAAAGAAGATCAAGGAGATCTTCGGCGCGCCGCAACTGATCCCGCTTATGAGCTTCGTCTGTATCTGGGTATTCCTCGGATATGCGATGATTCGTCGCCCGGTCCTGTACGATAGCTGGCGCCACTTCTATTTCCTGAACGGACTTCTGATGCTGCTCGCGACTCTCGGCGTCAAATTTATCATCGATCTGTTGCGCGGCAAAGCAAAAAAAATTGCCGCGGGCGTCGTCGCGGCGGCAATTGCCGCATCCGGCCTCGTCATCGTCATCAACCATCCGAACGAACTCGTCTACTACAACGTATTGGCCGGATCTGACCCCGCGAAAAGCTACGAGATGGATTATTGGAATGTCTCGCAGGTTAAGGCTCTGATGGAGCTGATCGACAAAACAGATTCGGACGAGGTGATCACAGTCACGGCCGCCGAATGGATGTCGATGGACGGCCTTCGCAAAGCCTATGACATTCTTCCCGCCGCCTACAAGACCCGGATGAAGGTGACCAGCGCGCAGTACGGACAGATGGACCGCAATGCCGATTATCTGATGATCAGTCTTCGCGCCTATCAGGTCACGCGCGACGAGTTGGGCAGACAATGGGTTCCGGATGCCGGACTGTCGAACTACATGGCAACCTGTGAGAAGACGGTGGCCCTGAACGCCTTCGGGTCCGAGTACATGCTCATCTATAAGCTGCCCTGACGATCTTTATACGTACTTCTCGCGTAAGATTTACGATAAGGTAGGGACTTCGCGAAAAGTACAAATTTCACTGCAAATATTGCATGGGAAACGTTACGTCTCCTTGGTATTGTGTCGGTAGAACCATACACCGATGCGATTCCAAGGAGATTTTTTATGAGCAAAACACCGAAGGTCCTTCTTGTTCTATTTGCGATTCTCATGGTCGGATGCTGGGCGGGCGCCTGCTCGTCGGACCCGACCGGACCCATCCTTACAACCGATGCTTCGCGAAATTCTGCCTCCGCGACGACAACGGTCGCAACGACAGCGGCGCAGACAACAGCAACTACGGTCGAGACTGCTCCCGCCGTGCCGACCTTACCCCCGAACGTCTCCGGCAAGGTCGAACTACGTACGATCTCGACAAGCTTCTCCTATGCGTACAACTCGTACCTGATCACCTCGATCGACAATGAAACGGCGGTTGTCGACCCGGCGCAGATGCCGAAACTGCGTAAGCTCGCTCTGGATCCCGTCCTCATCTGCTCCACCCATAATCATGCCGACCATAATGATGACACCTTCACGGATTCCTTCGATTGCGAGAAGATCATGAGTCAGTCGGGGGACGTGACAGTAGGCTCCTTCCATGTCTACACAATTCCCTGCGCGCATAACGGCGATGTCATACTTCCCGCGGGCGGCAACGAGATCATTGTATTTGAGGTCAACGGCCTTCGCATCGCTCATATGGGTGACATCGGGCAGACCACTCTCACAGACGAGCAACTCGAGAAACTCGGCACGATCGACATCGCTTTCATGCAGTTCGAGAACTCCTTCTCCTCGATGAACCTCGATAATCTGAAGGGCTTCACCCTGATCGAAAAAGTAAACCCCAAGATCATCATCCCCACACATTATACGGAGGACGCCGTCCCGGTACTCGAAGAGCACTACGGTGCGATCACTTACTACGACGATCTTTTCGCGGTCGGGGCAGAAGACCTGCCCGAAGAAACCCTAAACGTCGTGATCATTCGGAATAACTATATTTTCGAGTAAGTGCCAGCAAGTGACACGAGTTAATGCCAGCCACCGGCTCGAGTAATGTCAGTAACATCCTTGAGAGTGCCAGCCACCGGCTCGAAAATGCCAGCCACCGCCGGCCTTCATCCGGCTATGCCCCCTTAGAAGGCTGCCTCAGATGACTTGTAACAAAGTCGGACGAGGCAGTCTTTGTGTGTTGAAGTATTGAGAAGGTGGGGAAGAAGTGTTATTGGTTTCGTGTCGGGGATTTATATGTCTCTCGATAGTGACATTGGGGCGAGTGACGGATGTGAGATTAAATCAACCTGGAAGAGTATGACAAAACAAGCAAATGGCGGATGTGAGATTGAAACAACCTGGAAGACTGTGGAAATACAAGCTATGATAAATAACATTCATAGTAGTACAAATAATTTCGTTGGTTCTCATAGAATTATCTGTATTATTTCGACAATCAAGTTAACTACGAGGCCGTTCATACATATAATTCTCCGTCATATCGTGAGATTATCTCTATTTTTCGTGAGTAGAGCGTTTCGCCGTGTTAGAAAATACCGATAATTTGGTTAGATTCATAAGAATTATGCGTATTGGGATAGGTTTGTGGACGAACCCAGTCGTTCGCTGCAGTTATTTATCAATGATGCACATACGAAACAGGACACTTCCTAGGTTTTCGTATGTGCGGCGGCTATCCCAGAGCGGTTATTCGTCAATGATGCACATACGAAACAGACCATTTCGTGGGTTTTCGTATGTGCGCCGGCCCGTCCGATGCATTTCTCATCGTTGCCCCAGCCAGCATACGCCAGTATGCTAGCGATTCTGGCCAATTCTCAAACCCTCGCTCGGACAAGAAGTTGCACAAATCACTTTTGCATTTCGAGGCGGCATACAATATAATTTCTCTATAATCATCGTTGCAAGAAGGTGTCGTATGAATTGTCAGACCATCGGATTTCTTCATTTTATAGATTACTGCTTTGACGCAGGCATCTATAGATTTGAGCGTCCAAACGACGTTGATACGCCGAAGCCTTGCTATCGCGTTTTTTTTATGCGCGAAGGAACGTTACATTTGCGCATCAATGAGACCGAGCGGATTCTTACAGGAGCGAACGCCTTTTGTCTGAATGAGAAGGATACGCTTTCCGTCGTCAGTAATTATGACACGAACTTCTATCTGCTTGCCCTATCACCAACGGTGATCAACGGTCATCTCGACTATCACACGATTGAGACAAATACTGTGCGTCCGGAAGACCGACAGGATTTGTATTATTTCTTTCCGTTTATCCGCGCGGAAGAACAACCGGTGCGAATCTTCCCGCTGCACTCTTCGGAAGCGTCCGATTTGGAACGTCACTTTCAGTCGCTTTGTCATCTGTTGAACAAGCAGGAAGATCCGAACTGGCCTTGTCGCAGCCGGGCGTATATTCTGATGATTTTATTCGCGCTCTCGCGGACCGATGAATCCAAACAGCCCTATTTTCTGTCAGACATACCTTCAAACACCTGCACGCCGTTGGTCGCGGATGTCATCCACTATCTGCAGATGAATTTCGACAGCAAGATCACGGTCGAAAATCTCGCGGCGCAGTTTCACACCAACCGCACGACGCTTCTGGCGGAATTCCGCAAGAGCACGGGGCAGTCTATCAACCGATATCTCACCCGACTTCGCATGACGATGGCTGCGGCACTGCTGCGTGACACGATGCTAAGCATGACGGAGATCTGCGAACGCACGGGGTTCTCCGACATCAGCTATTTCAGCAAGGCCTTCAAGAAAGAGATCCGTTACTCGCCCTCGGAATACCGGCGTTTGAGCGCTTCGTAATCTCGAAAAAATTTGCCTTCGTGATCCATTATCGACCATTGATCCATTGTCGCCTCCTGATTCTCATCGGAGATCAGGCCGGGAAGATAAGGATCAATTCGCCCCATTGATCTCTACGGAAATCAGGCGGGGAAGAGGAGATGGACAATTCCCCCCGATACCAACGCGAAAAGAAACACGAATCCGAGATACAGGAGAAATCTCTTCGTACCGAGGACGATCTTGAGCGCGCCGAGATTTGTGAAAAAATCGAATCAAGGTCGTATCACGCGATTTTATGTTTGTACCGAAGTAAGGAGAAGCCAATAAAAGAAATATTGAGAATCGTCTTGACACGATGGTCTACAAGTTGTAGACTCATTTCGAGGTCTACAAGATCTAAACCTACAGGAGGTATCACATGAAGGATGATTCCATGACCCAGGGAGAGCGTAAACTAGCGGATCTGATCTGGGACAAAGAGCCCATCCGCTCCGGCGATCTCGTCTCATTGTGCAATGAATTCTTTTCTTGGAAAAAATCTACAACATACACGATGCTGAAGAGGATCTGTGAGCTGGGTGTTTTTCAGAATGAGAATTCGATCGTAACTTCGGTGATCACCCGGCCGGAATACGAACTGAAGCAGAGCCAATCCTTCATCGATCGAAACTTCGGAGGATCTTTGCCGAAATTCCTCGCAGCCTTCTCGCAAAGACGGAAATATAGCGAACGCGAGATCGAGGAGCTGATGAACATCATTCGCGAGTATCCGGAGGGGTAAGATGGACAGATTTATTTACTCACTCATCGATATGAGTCTCGTCTCAGTATATTGCGTCATCATCGTTCTCCTCCTCCGGCTTTTTCTGAAGAAAGTCCCGAAAATCTTCTCGTATCTTCTCTGGGCCGTCGTGTTTCTACGCCTGATTCTGCCGATTTTTCCGGAGGCGCCGGTCAGTCTGGTACCGCAAGCCTTGCGGGTCACCAACTCCGCGCAGATGCTCGAGAACGCAAATCAGCCCACGCAAATCGATCAGGTATCGCCGAATCTTGCGACGGTAGCGCCACTGGAAATCGCAGCGGACAAGATCACGCTTGATAAAGATGCAAACACGGATGCGATGTCGAACGGAACGGCAGCGACGTCGAGTAGCCAGGATTCGAGCAAGCTTTCTGCCAACACGAGTCCATCGGGCATATCAACAGGAACGATCCTCTTCATGATTTGGGCGTCTGGCTTTGCTCTGATCGGACTCTATAATGTCACTTCCTACTTCGTCCTTCGTAGAAAGACGAGAGATGCCATTGATCTTGGCGACTACCTTATCTCTAACCGGATTGATTCGCCTTTTGTTATCGGAATCTTGAAGCCCCGCATTTATCTTCCTGACGGGCTCGCACCGCAGGAAAGGGAGTTTGTCCTCGCGCATGAGAAGACGCATATACGGCGATTTGACTACCTGATCAAGCTTACTGCGTTTTTTATCGTATCTGTCCATTGGTTCAATCCGGTTGTCTGGCTTGCCTTTGTTCTGATGAATCGCGACATGGAAATGTCCTGTGATGAGGCCGTCATACGTTCTCTGGGAATTTCTTTTCGAAAAGAATATTCAAAAACACTTATTTCAATGGCGACAGGAAGGAATCTCTTTCGTCCTGTTCCGCTGGCATTTGGAGAGGGGAATATCAAGATGCGTATTCAGAACGTTCTCAATTACAAGAAACCAACCGTGTGGATTATCGTTGTATCACTCTTGATGGTTGTCGGAATTTCCGCGGGCCTTTTCCTGAATCCGATGAATTCAGTCGCCGCGAGAGATACGGACGCGCAGTCGAGTCAGGCAGATACTCTGGCGAGCGATGATACAGCTTCGACGGGAATCATTGGAATGACCATAGAGTCAGAGAACAATCCATTCAATCAAATGGATGACTCGCAGCGAGATTTCTTACTTCATAAATACACGGAAATGAATGTCGTTGATTTGTCCGGTTTCTCGAATCTTCTGACGGCCAAGGGATATACGGTCACCCAAAGTGCCGGGCCGTCCGCGGGCGATCAAGTCTTCACCGCCACGGATGCCGACCAGATGAGTTCCATTGTATATACAGAATTCGCTGATGCAGAGGATGCATATCTGGCCATGGATAGCTATATTCTGGACCTGTATGAGACGTATCGTGCGGCAGTAGATTCGTTGGAACTCGAAACGCCTAGTGACAACCCCGCCATTTTGGGACAGGAGACGGCCATTTTCGCTTATGATTCCTACAATTTGTACGGTGACAACAGCTTTCACATCGCCTGTCTGTCCGGGAATCATTACATCGAAGCTGTCATTCCGATTGATACCGAGTATCGCGGGCAAATCGAGAGTGACACGTTTCTGAAAGGAGTCTTCCCGTTGAAGGCAGATCGCCTGGCCCTGTTTGTCCGCGTGCTGGAAGATCTTGGTCTGGGATATCCGGGCAAAGTGGAACCTAATTCATATGAGGCGCTAGCTCGGTTGCCTGCGCAAGCAAACATCGGTTCCATGGATGAATTTCTCGATGAAATGACAGCGGAGCTCTATAGTGTAATCACATCCTCAGACAATCAAATTGAAATGACTGATACAGAACAGAAGATCAACGTCACATACAGACTTCTTTCCGACTCGGAAACCGTCACGATGGAAAGCTTGTATGTCATGCCGCTTTTCAACGGATGCAGTTCCACCTTCTACGAGACCGATTCATATCAGGTCTTTTCTGTGGAGGATCCCGAAGGAATCAGCATCTGGATCTGTAAGGACAATCGATTGATTCAGTTCGAGTTAGTCTGGCTAGGTTGTCATGATGATTACGATATGCAAGAACTTCGATTCCGATTCGAAACACTCTACAAGAAGATCTGCTTCTGAACTAACCCAAGACTGTCTCGCCGGACTACTGCAAGTCTGGCGAGACAGTTTTTTCGCGATAAGTCGAAAAATGCAGAACAGCAAGATCAGTGACGGGAAAACGAAAGCTTACGAGCAGAGAATCGAATAACGCCATGATATAATAACCATACTCTCTCTAGGGTCTTGAAAAGCGGCACTTGACGAGCCAGAAAGGACTTTTATTATAGATTACATCGCCTTATCTCAAATGAAAGACCATCTAAAAAAGAACTGGAAGAGATTGCCGGAGATCCCATTGCGGAGGATCCTTGACAGCTTTGATATTGAATATGCACACAACTCAACAGCGATTGAGGGCAACACGCTCACGTTGATCGAAACGAAAACAGTTCTCGAAGATAAGATCGCGATCGGCGGGAAGAGTCTTCGTGAAATTTATGAAGTCAGTAATCACAACAAGGCTTTTACCTATGTGAAAGAGTGCGTTGCGAACCAGGAACCTCTGTCAGAAAATATCACGAAAAACATTCATGCGATACTGATGGAAAACATTCTAGTAGGTGGAATCTATCGAAATTGTGAAGTTTGGATCACCGGAGCCGGTCATAAGACCCCGGCTGGCAATGAGATGTATACACAGATCAAAGGCTTCTACTCGAACCTACCCAATCATCCTGAATTGAATCCCATCGAATTAGCTGCGTATACACATACGGAATTTGTTCGTATACATCCGTTTGAGGACGGAAACGGAAGAACGGCACGGTTAATCATGAATTATCAGTTGATGATCAGTGACTTCCTTCCAATATCCATTCGAAAAGAAGATCGATTGCATTACTTCGAAACCCTTGAACAGTATGCATCTGATGGCAATCTTCAGCCCTTCTCCGATCTGATTGCGGATTTGGAAGAGAAACAGATTCTTGAATTTATGTCTCTGCTTCTTCCAGAAGTAGAAGAAGACGAGCAGTAAGAAGCGGTTACCCGCATTTGTCTTGCTAACGGATTCTCAAAGTATCGTTGGTAGAAATCGACCGTAATCGAAATATCGCGTAATTTGAGAGAAAAATCGACTATGATCGAATTCGAATCTTTCTCCTTACGCAGCAAACGAAAAGGGGCTGATAAACCCTGCCCCTTTACTCTTAATTTGCATCAGCCCCCTGCTATGAAAAAGCGCCGAGGGGACGGCGATCCAACCCCGATTATGGGCGAAATCGACCCCAAAGCTACTTTTCGCCCATAGTCCGAGTTCAAGAAATATGGGCGAAAACGACCATAATCTGTGGTTTCGCCCATAACTCTCTTCTCAGCGCTGGGTCCTAGGATCATGTTTTATGGGCGAAATCGATCCCAAAGCTACTTTTCGCCCATAGTCCGAGTTCAAGAAGTATGGGCGAAAACGACCATAATCTGTGGTTTCGCCCATAGTCACTGCAGATGGCGCTCATCTCTGCTTCAAATTGTTTTTTGCAGAGAGAGATTCTGTCGCAGACGTCGCTGAACCTTCCAATTTTCATGAATCCTTATCTTATATTTCGCTCAGCTAGTCTGCTAACCCCTCGTCGCAAGCTCCTCGGCATCCGCCGGACCGCCGTCCACCGGACGCCGGCCTGATCGGCGTATGCTCTCGCGAGTTCGAATCTCTCTCTCTCTCTCTAAACGTCCGTATTGCAAGAAGGCACCCCCTGATGAACAGGGGGTGCCTTCTTGCAATCTGGCGGAGAGAGAGAGATTCGAACTCTCGGTTGGGATTAGCCAACACACGATTTCCAGTCGTGCGCCTTAGACCAGCTCAGCCATCTCTCCACGGCTTGATGTTACTTTTTTTGCAGATGTTTGAAACCTGCTCTAAGAATATACTTATTTTGACGGCTCTTGTCAATCCTAATCGCGGATTTTCCGGCAGGTGAATATGTCGCCACGAAATGAACAGGCTGAGCGCACGAATCGTGCATCGTAAGCGGAGTAAATGGTGCACAACCGACGCACCGACGAAAATGCTCTCAGCGACCTATTTCGTCGGTGCATTAGCGATTTTCAACTCGCGCCGGAGAGCAGGCGCACCGACGAAAATGCCCTCAGCGACCTATTTCGTCGGTACATTAACGATTCTCGATTCACGCCGGAGAGCAGGCGCACCGACGAAAATGCTCTCAGCGACCTATTTCGTCGGTGCATTAACGATTCTCGACTCGCGCCGGGAGGCTGGCGCACCGACGAAAATGCTATCAGCAACCTATTTCGTCGGTACATTATATATTTTCGACTCGCGCCGGAGAGCAGGCGCACCGACGAAAGTGCTCTCAGCCGCCTATTTCGTCGGTGCATTAGCGATTTTCAACTCGCGCCGAAAATGTTGCCTCATTTTGTGCAACGAAGTTAACGGGTTGAGCCACAATGTTGTTCACAAAGAGCACTTTTATGTATATTCCGGCGCACTGGAATCATGTGAAAGCGAAACAGGCTCACCCCAAAATACGGGTGGTCATTTTCTTGCGTGATTATCGCGAAATCTCCGTGATATCTGCGGTCAACGTGCGCTTTTCCGACGGTATATTCAGGTAGGGATTTCGCTCTGTTGTTTGACGATGTCTATGGGGCGGAATAGAATGAAGGTAGATGGAAGTTTACGATCCGTCGCCGTCTCGGGGAGACCCAAGCGGCGGCATGCGCTTTTCGCGCGGATAGATTCCGCGGATAGACTCCAAGGAGGGACTCTTATGAAGTTTGTTGCGTTTATGAAGAAGGGCGTACTGTCGATCGGGAAGACGATCCTTCGTTTCCCGCTGACGGTGCTGTTCCTGCTTGTTATTCTGGTTC